>Ga0123342_1011010_pt1 | contig 10104 bp, 2 predicted proteins | sample Turbeawhitnodule_FD_89960 | JGI IMG/M metagenome (GOLD analysis project Ga0123342, IMG submission 89960) | Root nodule microbial communities of legume samples collected from Mexico - Turtle bean Mexico white nodule | ecosystem: Host-associated > Plants > Roots > Nodule | place: Mexico: Nepantla...
ACTCTTCCTCCTTCCCACATAGACAACACAAAGAACTTTCCACCAACACCCCACGCCTTTCCAGATTGACCCTAGTAGCAATCTTATTCTCCAGCACCCTCCAAGCTGTAAATAAAGCAGACGGAACAGCTTTACATTGAATGTTAGTATGGATGTTATATTGAATGTTTGAATTAAAGTGGTTATGTTGAGTTAAACCGATGTCATTGAGTTTTTGAGTTTTGAATGATTTAGTGTATTGTTAATTGTTGGTTTAAACTTGTTAAAAATAGTTGAGTTTGTAGAAAACAATTTTGTTGAATTTTATAACTTCTCTGTTTGTTGCATGTTTGGGTCTTGTTTGATTTTTTCTAAAGTGGGAAATGTTCACTAAAGAGAGAATTTGAGTGAGAAAAGTTTCTCCTTTGAGCATGAGTTTTGCTCAATCGAAAATCTAAACAAGACATTCTTAAATTATATAAAAATTTAAAGTTACGGAAAAATGGAATTAAAATTTAAGCAATTAATGTGATTTTAAACTTTGCTAATAATAAATAAATAATAATATTTTTTTGAAGTTCCAACACGTAAAATAAGAGAGTAGTTTATAGAAGTAAAAGTTTAAAAATATAGCGTGACGTGAAGATTCAAATTTTATTCTTTCTAGAAAAGCTAAGAATTCTCATCTACTGTGGCGCGTGGAATCATGATTTTTGGAACAGACCACGTAAACAAATGTTGTAGCCATTTTAAGGTATCGTTTTGTGTCTAAGATAAAATGAAATTATATATTTATTATTAATTATGTTGATTTATCATTATTACTTTTAAAAAGAAAATTACTTTTGAGTTATATTTACTAATTTTGATTAATAAAAACATGGTAATTTTTAAAGTAGAGTATTATATCTATTAGGAGTTTTTGCTTTGGTTCAATTAAAGACTAGATTATGGATTACATTTAATTTACACTCTATCCATTTATTTTTTTTGATTGGTACATAGATTCGTTAATTTGTATGAGAATGATCTCATGATATATGTATTAGCTAGAAAAATGATGTATAGTCAGTAAATCTAATAAAAAATCTAATAAAAAATGTTATGGTAGTTGATGTATAAAAAATAGATCATCCTAAAATATTCATATTTATTTATTTTTTATTATTAATATAAAAAAATAACATAGAGTTATACACCCATTATTTCTTTTTGTACAAGGATCACTGGATCCAAGGACTTTGTTTAGACGGAAGAGTTAATGGAAAAGAATAAAAAATGAATAGAAACTTGAATGATTTAGATTGAAAGAGAGTGGAAAATGATAATAAAATGTATACTTGATTTGATTTGATTTGATTGACGTAATAAGATAATTTTTTTATATTAATATATTTAGAAATAATTTGTAGAATATTTCTTAAAGTCAGTTGATATAAAAAATAATTTTTAAGAATATAAACTAGTTAAAATAAAAATATAATTTTATTTTAGTAATAAAAAATTATATTTGAAAATGAAAATATATTAAAATAAATTACTTTAAAAATAAATATTTAAATTAATTAAATTTATTATTCTATTATTTTAATACTTTTTGTTATAATTATTAGGAAAATTATTAATATTTATAGTTTACGAAGAATATATATACTTTCGCATAACCGATTATTCTTTTTCATAATCAATTATTTATTTTAAAAAAATATAATTGATTATATATAAAATTTATTTTGCAAATACGTTTGTTTTATCGAAAAATGTTTTGATTTAATATTCGTCTTGTTTTTCGTATTTTTAACAATGTTTTTTTTTTCTTTATAATTTATCAATTTGAACAGTGTTTTTATAGAAACAAATACATTATAAGATATTCTTGATTAAATGTTCATTGAAAAATTATTTTTTTTGCTTTTTTTAAACATAATAATGGATTATGCTAAGAAATAAAATTATATTAAAAAAATAATTAATTATTATTTTTACGTGTTTTGTAAATAATTAATTATTTCAGACAATAATCAATTATGTTAAACAATTAAAAAAAAATTCAACCTTTCAAAGTAATCTGTTAGATTTAATAATAATTGATTAAATTATTTTTAAAATATTTTCCGGATTAGAGGAAGAACATACTAATTGATTATATACGTTATTATAACCATAAAACTTTAAAAAAAAAACTCTATATCATTCCATACTTCTAAAAAAAGAGGATTATTATTTACTAAAGATTCATCAAAATGAATGATGATGTTATAGGTATTTTCATTGTAAATAAACCGTATTTTTGTAATATTTTTTCCGTTTTTTATTGTGAATTTTTTTAATAACTTTACACTTGTATTTGATGTGTTGTATGTTTTTTATTATTTTGATAAATATTTTTAAAAAATGTTCTAATTACATATGAGTTTTTAATTAGATAATTTAATATTATTAGTAAAAAATAATATTATTTAGATTAACTAGCAAGAAAATTATTAAATAAAAATCAATCTTAGAAATAAAAAATAATTATTTATTATATTCACTAAATTAAATACTATTCTAAAGATTAAAAAATTATCAGAATCTAAGTTAGATTTTATTATTAATAAAATTTATAAATTATTCTCAAAATTAGTTTCTAATTAGTTTTTAAGATTTTAAAATCTAAATTAGTTGGTAGGTAAAACTTTAGTAACTAATTATATATTAATTTAGAAATCAGTTTATAGATTTTTTTCATAATAAAAACTATTTTATATAAAAAAAAATGAGTCTTTAAAATAAAGTATATTTTAGTCAATATAAAAAAAAATTATTTAATAATTTTTTTTAGTGTTAGTATCTCAAAAAAAAATAATTAATATAAAATTGTGTTTTTATTTTTTTTAATTTTATTCATATTATCTTAATTTTTTTTAGTTTTTTTGTAATTATGGACTGTTGCACTTAATTACCCACAACAATTATAAAAAAATATTTTAAAATATTTAAAAACAATTTTAAACCAATTCATTCTTTTGTTAGTTGTACTTTTATTCATTTATTGTTTTACAAAAACAACCAACATAGTTGAAAATTTTATATAACTCTTATTACAATAAAAACAATGACCAAAACATAAAATGAAAAAAAAGTAATACACTATAGGAAAATCATGAAATAGAAACCAAAATAATTAATTGCAATAGTAACTAAATTAGAGACCATTTTAGAAACTAAAAAAAAAAATTGGTTTCTAAATTAGTTTCTATTATTGTTAAATAGTTTATAAATTGGTATCTAATTAACAATCGAAGTTTTAACTACCAATTATTTAGTTTCTAAATTTGGTAGCAAAAACATTGATTGCTAATTAGATACCAATTTAGAAACTATTTAACAATAATATAAACTAATTTAGAAACCAATTTTTGTTTAGTTTCTAAAATGGTCTATAATTTAGTTACTATTGCAACTAATTATTTTGGTCTCTAAAAATTGATTTATATTTCATGATTGTCTTTTAGTGATATAATATGTATATAAAGAATAATTTATTTTTTGGTAACAACCTATAGAAAAAGCACATACCCCTCTACCTTTTCTTTCTCTCCATCTCCCAAATCTTTCCATTCTCTCTTCATTTTTCACTTTATACCTCATCTATTTTAGGATCTGATCATGCCACGTTGTAGTTGAGGAGTTAAGGAACATTTATACCCAACAAATTCTCAAATAGAATAAGTTCATATTTGCTCTAAAGATCCTTTATTATCTTGTTTTCCTTAGGATTTAGTCATCAATCTTTGTGGGGTCAGTTGAAAAAGTAATCCTCCCAACTTATACTGATTTTTTGTTTTGTTTGAATAACTTGCATTAGGCCCTTAAATCTTCAATTACCTAGACTGAGAGGATAAAATTATAGAGGTTACTTGGAAACAAGTAATTACGGTAAAGGAAGCTAACTTTAATTTTAATAACATCCTAGGATAGAAGATTTGGATATGAAGGGAATGTGGTCTCAATATTCAATTTATCTTGCATTGATGTTGTTTGTTTATTTTTTGTTTAAACTTATAGAAATATTATATTTTGATAGTTTAGTACTTAAGTGTTGTCTTTTGTTATGTTAAATAAGACTTTTAATGTTGTGGATTGCATTTTGAACGATATGATGAAAATTGTATGGAATTGAAGTCATATATTTGAGATAATGTATGGACTGATATTTGTTTATGATTAAGTATTTATGTATATGTGGTAACATATATGCATAAATTAAGATACCAGATGGTGAGGAGTTGATAGGAAAATTCATGCACACCATGACATGTGAGATGCACTACTTGGGTTGTACTGAAGTTACCCTGATCCTTTCTCTTGGATTCATTGGTAATTTAAGTCTTGGGTATTGGATCAGGTGTTAGTCTCTGGTAAGATTTACTTAATATGGATCTTCCGGATGACATCAGTTGTTATTATGTTTGTTGAATATCATAGATGTGTATATCCATGTAGAATCTATGTGATTGTTTTTTGTTGGGATTTGAAAAAGATTGAATAAAAGAGAAATTGATCCATGTAATTTTGGTTTGCTCTTTTGATTGAATTGTGTATTAAATAAAATTTTATTTTCATCAGTTTACCCTTACTTTTCTTGTTGTGTTGTGAACTGCGATGATTGTACTATGTATACAAGCATATGATCATACATGTGATGAAAGTTCTGGAGGGGTTTAGAATGTTGTTTTGAACCTTATAAATATTTATATTTTTATAAGTTCTAATCATGTATGGAATGTTTTGAAAATTTCTAAACTTGTATATAAATATGTAGAATTTGTATGGTAATAGATAGATTTTTTTTTATATTACATTTTTAATCATTATTAAATTATATAATAAAACATTTTTAATTTCTTATCATCAATGTTTATTATGAATAGTTTATTGTAATTATAGAAACTAAAAAAAAATTATTAATAAAAAATAAGAACATAAACTATAAAAGAAATGAATAGTTTACTGTAGAATAAATTAAAAAAATAGTTAATAAAAATGAGAACATAAAAAATAACAGAAGTACGAAAATGTGTAAAAAGAATAATTATAAAAACAATCTCTATTAATTAATTTGTATAGATTATCCAAACAAGACTTGCATTAACAGCACTAAGTTATCTCCTATGGTCCCTTGGGATTCGTTGTCAAGTAATCCAAGTTAAGATAAAAGCCACAAAGATACGTAATTACTACTTGTTATCAGTAAAAAAAAATCACGTTTTTTTAACTAGACAAATTTTAACCATTTTTATTCTATTTAATAATACATTTTTCTAAAATATCTTAACTTTAATTAATATATGACTTTTAAATATATCGTTATAATTTATATTGTGTGTTTTTATTTTACAAAAGAGTTGTTTCAGAGAGAATATTAAGAAATTAATTAAATACAGTAGATTGATTTTCTTAATTTAATGTGTTTATTTTCATAGTTTTTTTTTAAATGAAGGTAATATTATAGACGCTTAATTAATTATTTTACTTAATGACGGGGCAGACCAACAACTCCTGTTGCCTCCAAAATGTTGGTGTATGACAAAACATAACGACCCAGTGTCCAGGTATAAAGAGTTTTTAATATCCTGAAATGAAAGGAGGAGAACTATTAAGGCTCCAGTATTCCTTTTTTGTTTAAGTAGAACTAGAGCTGTAATTTTTTTTCTAATTTCAAAATATTAAATTAGTTTCCAGTATATTTTATTTTATAACATAATAGAGTTTTTTTTTTAAATGGAAGAGTCATATTAATTATTGAGTTTTTATTAATAAAATCACGTTTTGACACTGTAGTGATTAGTGTATTATTTTTTGGCAAATGTATCAATGGTACCATTAGTAAAGTGGAAATTCCAAATATTATATTCCAATGAAGTTTTACTAATTTATACCAAAAACTTAAAAATATTGGTTTATACAAATGTATTTGAATATTAAAATATTTAAAATTATCAACTTAAACTTAAATTATTAATCAGGATACAAATTCACAATTGAAAAATTGAAGTTAGATTTAATGAACTCAACTCAATATTGATAACATAATTTCAACAGAAAAAACTTACTATTCCTAATTTTTTTTTAGTGATAAGTTCTAAATCTTAATATGAAAATAATAATCTCTATGCTTGTTTTATACATGATTTTTATAAAGGACGAGTGTTTAGAATAAGCAAGAGATATAAAATCACGACTACACTAGTACAAAATCTTAAAAAGGCGATTCTAATCAGAAACGTTTTTTATAAACCATCACTAAAATAGAAACGGTGATAAACTTGTAATTATTTTTCTTTTCTAACGACGGTTGTTATGTGAACCCTCGTTATATGTATTGTTGAGGGGTATATAACGACAGTTTCCTTTGAACCGTCGTTATTTGTATCCCTTTTTGACACTCGCGCGCGCTCACGTCCTCGTCTTCACTTGTGCCTTTTCGTTTCTTTCTTCACTTGCGCACCCATCTTCTCCTTCTCCCACTGCCCACTCCTTATCTTTACCACCACTGACACAAGTTTTTCTTGTCACTGCCAACGCCGATGGCTGCTGCGCCCCTTGCTCCTCACGCCCAGCCCGCTAACACCGCTTCATCTCTCCAGCCCTCCTTCGCGCGTCAAACCCCCGCGATGTGCATCTAAACAGCGCCAACCCTTTGGACTTGAATGTGATTTAATAAAATAAAAGGCTCATTGGTTAATGTAAGAAGTTATATATATATATATATATATATATATATATATTAATACCTAATGAAAACCTAATCTAATGGAGATTGGAAAAAAATAGAAACGGGTTTTGTCTTTGCAAAGGAAGTTGTTCACGGTTAACCATTAAGAAAGAACGTGAGAAAGAAAGGAATTGCAAAAGATATATTGAGAAAATGAGATAAAAAGAAATTACTCACATAGGGATTCTCATGGATCAAGGTAGGTGTCTATCCATATTATAATTGATGTATGGAATGTGAGAATCATAGTTTGTAAAATCCTTATGATGATGATGTGCATTATTGTACGCTTTGATTTTACACTCTGCTAATGAGAGAGAATACAAAAACAATCTCACCTCGTAAATCCACACTCACACTTGCTCGTAGATTAGTGGATACAAATAAGGAGGTCCCTCACTCTTTTTTCCCATGAACAAATCCAAACACAATGTAAGTCAAAATAATTGATCGAATACTTCTTAGATAACATGACCGACATGATTTTCAAAATCTTAACAAACGTTCCTGAACACAGCATGATTATAATATAATCACAGTACAAAATATTACTATAATTTTGAGGTTACTTCAATAACTTGTTCTAATACAGATATAGTATTAAAGGTTCACAAAAATTTTATAAGTGTACATACCAACTAAAACAAAAATATACATTGAAAAATATTTATTACTTTTACCTGTTATGTATTAAGAATTAATTTAACCATCAAAAATACCTTTTCCAAAAACTTCATCCTCATCAAGCAGATCGAAGTAAGTAACTAAAAGCATCTAAGAGAAGAGAAGAGGAATACTTTCCGACCTAGAAAGATCAAACATATATATGTAATTTTAATATGAATTCAATATATTATAATTTTTATGTATATGAGAAATACAACACTTTAGTGATTTTTTTTCTGTTCTTGGGGTGTGAGGGAGGGGGTGACGTCTATCTAAATTAAATTTTACCTTTTAACACATATTTTTGTAATATTATTGGTTTGTTAATGCATTGTGACGGGAAAAAGGGGACTAAAAAAGTTTGAGATGGAAAAGGAAAAGAAAGAGAGATGATTAATTTGTATGAAAAAACAAAAGATGTCTATTCTTAACTTGGTGGAGAAAGTGGGAATTAATGATGATGAAAATTGAGAAAGGAAGTTGACTAGCCTCATTAGGAAGTTTTAGTTTCATTTCATCCTTGCATTTCAGCTGTGGGTCAATTCCTTCTTTGTCTCCATTTTTTTGCTGACTCAATAAACTTTACAAGTACCTGCTACACTTCAATTATTGCTCCCATCACAAAACATAAATCAAATCAAAATCATCACAAAATAACTATATGGCAAACATGCAATCTCATGCTCTTTGGCTCCTTCTTCCCAAACTTAGGAAGAAATCCTTTCAAAGGGTGCAAACAAACAGCTTTCAAAACCTCATTACCCATTCTTCCTCTTCCACCTAAAAAGAAAGATATCTACAAATGTTAGAAATATATGTTTTATACTACTACTACATTTTATTATTTAAGAATTTATATGAATTTTCTTTGAGATAGATTTAAAACTTTTAAGAAGATTAGCACAAAACATAAATGATGATAAAAATATTTTTAATATAATTAACTTTGTTATAATATTTGTAAGGTCTTTTGATTATTGTGTTATATTGTAATTATCTTTTGGTGTACAAATAAGATTTTTTTTTTGTTTTTATCTCATTATCGTATACTTTCCATTTTCACTTTTTTTTTTAAATCTAGTGGTTCAGATAAATTGTTAAATTTATATGAAAATAAAAAATAATTCTATTGAACTCAATTAAACTTCTTCTTTTATACATATCATTGTTATTTTCGTTTTTTTAGTTTTTTTATCTAATGGCTAAGACGAGTTAATATGTAAAATTATTATATCATAAAATGAATGATAAGATGAAAAGTAACTTTCTTAAAATTATTCCCTAAAGTCTCCACTGTAACAGAAATCTCAGATGGACATTACTTTTGGATTTCTATTATTTAAGTGCATGTTGAATTGTGGAGAATTAGAATTTAGGGAGCTATTACACAAGAAGTTAGGAACCACCTCTTTTCTTCATCCTATGTTTCTTCTTTATTTTATAATTCTCCCTCATTACTTTCCTATTTTCTGTTCAACTTTTCTAATGTTTTGTTTAGATTAGGTAGAAGCAGAAAATGAAAGAAAAAAATAATAAGTTTGATGGAGATATGGATTTTCAAAGTAAGTTTAAATTTCAAAGCATAACTTTATTCTCTTTCTAATGAATATATGGTAGGGTTAAGATAATTGAGTGGGCTTTAAGCACTTTCAACACTATATATAAATGTAAATAAATATCCAAGATGGTTGTCTTAAAATTTAATATTCAGATAGACAATTGTTTTAAGATTAACAATTATTAGTACCTATTTCATAATATAAATATAAATAAAATCTAAAAATATTTTTTCCTTGAAAATTAATATCTTACTTTTGTAAACTATTATAAAGTATCACACTATTTTTATTGTATGCATTTTAATCCTTAAAAAAAAATATATATATATATATATGACTTTAAGAGACTATATCTCATTTAAAATGTGAAAAATATATTAGATGTTGTTAGTTTTATTAATATTAGTATACTTAATATGTTTCATCTTCTCTTCAATTTCAACTGTTCTTCTTGTAGGTCCGAGAGGATAGGGTACATGCAAAGATAATCTAACGCTCAAGTGATGAAATATATTTTCAGTGGTCCAGTTTAGAGTTTAACAATCATTATCTTTTAACATGAGGGTCTTCCTTTACTTATAGTTTTCTATTGGGTCTTCCTTCTTAATGACATTGGTTCAGGCCAATAAATCCTTAGTGATATTTTATAACTCTTAATTAAGATTAATCTACTTAATCAACAGGATTTTGTGTTTTGTGACTTTGACTGAGAAGTCGTGTATCTGCTTTTTATCGAATACTCAATCTCCCGATTCCTAGTAGAACAAGATTAAATTGCACAAATTTAATATTTTTCTTAATTCATCTTATTATATTTATATTTTAACACATGAGTGGGTGAATTGGATTGGTAATTCAATAAATCAATCTGATCTAAGTAGATTAATGAAATTTAATTTATAATGAAATCATATTTGCCTCAACCCAAATTGATCCACTCTTAAATGTGGTGTGTACAAGTGAGAGAATTAACCCAACTTAATGTTTGACTTAAATATATGTATTTTTCTCATAACTTGGTGATCCGATCGGTCATCGGTAGTCGATGACGTCAGCATCAGAGAACCACGTGGACCACTCGCAGGGTGACACGTGGACCAGGTGGCAGAGAGGTAGGGGGACGATCGCCAAGAGAGGTGA
>Ga0123342_1011011_pt1 | contig 10103 bp, 6 predicted proteins | sample Turbeawhitnodule_FD_89960 | JGI IMG/M metagenome (GOLD analysis project Ga0123342, IMG submission 89960) | Root nodule microbial communities of legume samples collected from Mexico - Turtle bean Mexico white nodule | ecosystem: Host-associated > Plants > Roots > Nodule | place: Mexico: Nepantla...
AATAGGCATTACAATTTGTCCATTTTTTCTCCTGCACTCCAAAATTTTCTCAAGTTCTAACAAACACCATCTTGAAGAAGCATAATTTTCTGAAAATATAACCAAAGAAATTAATGATTCTTCTATGGCTCCTAATAGTGCTTCAGATAGTTCTTCCCCTTTCTCAATGTTATCATCTACGAAGAAAGCAATTTGCTTCTGAGAAAATGCCTCAATTAAATGGCTAAGGAAACCTCTACGGACATCTACACCTCTGAAGCTAACAAATACATCGTACTTTATTTGAGAAGTGTGATTGGAACAAGTAGAAGATGTTACAAAGACCAGATAAATGAATACAACATATTTGATTCCATGAGAAACTCGGAAACACATTGGGTTGACTACACTCTGCATCTTAATTTCTTCTTCTCTCTACACCTTTGCAATATAAAAGAACAATTATGAGCCGCAATTATTAAAAAATATTTTTTGAGCTAGTCTAACCAATGCATCCGTTTTCATAATATATTAAAAAGTATAAGAAAATTAATAACTAATAATTTGATAATAGGCATTTTATAATTAAGACTAAAAAATGTTATCATTTTTTTTTATGTAAAAGGTTGTAACTAATATAACTACGTTTAAGATGAAAAAAAAAGAAGGTGTGTTTATATTTTGTTTATAGTTAATAATAAGTAGAATGAATAGAGAAATGGAGTAACTGAGGTGAAGTAAGAGAATGAAGAAGAAAGTTATGGAAGTCTAACCTCAAGAAATCCTCATAAATATCTCTTAATTAACTGCATAAAGGACTAAACTTAATAGTTGCAAGAAGCTGTGAATATTCTCAGTCAAATTGAGAGAAAAATAGAAATTATATGAGAATACACCAAGATCCTTCAGAAGTAGCAGCATTTGAAGTGAATGAAAGGGAGGGGGGAAAGAGAGATTATTCTCTTGCCTGAAAGCTGTGTAATTCCTTGAAAGAGCTTCAATGTTGTGTTGTGACTGCAAGACTCTGTTTAAGTTTTGGTTTAGTAGAGAGACTTGTTTTCTGAATTGAGAAAGGAGGATAAGACAGATGGTGAATTGCAAGGTGGAAAAGTAAGGACATGACATAATCATCATTTATTGTTTGATTGAATGTTCAACAAATTCTCATGCTGTTCTTATCCTTCACAACTCATTTATCCCTGTGTTTCGGAAAAGGTCCACAGTAGATTAACATATTACTTATTTCTACGTATTTTATAAGTCTAACATAAATAAATGACAGATAACATTTCCTTTTCTACTTTTTCTTAGATATCTCTCATGATTTCCGGATATAACATTTTTTTTTTAATTTTAAATTATTGAAGATTTTATATGATGAAAACATTTTATAATATATAATTAATTAAAATTACGAACATTTCATAATATATTAATAGATGTAAATTTAATTTTATAAATTGATTTTATTAAAGTTAGAGTTAAAAGTTTAATTTTTAATAAAAATAACGGAATAAAATTAGGTTTTTCCATGTGCATTAGATTATTATTTTAATTAAAATTGAAGTAATGTTTGTGAAAGTCTTTGTCTGCTATGACTTGGTGGGTCCAACGGTTTTCATTATGCAAATCCTCAAACTCTTTTTCCAAGTGAATGTTAAAAGCAACAAAATAAAATTGGGGTTGCAAAGGCGTCATCGGTGGGACCGTCACTGTTCTAGGCTTTAATCCCTTAAATGTATTTTTTCCAATAATAAAACTTTATAACACATTTCTTTCTTTTCTGAAGAAATGGGTTTCCCAATGTTTACTATGAAACCCTCTCAACTCCAAAAGAAATGATTCGGGTGTGTGGTTCAACATTACAGAGATCCTAAAACAGACTGCATAATTATAGTAACATCCACAGAGCTACAAATAAAACTCTGAACCAAACAGAAAACCTAAAACATAGTCTAGTGGCTTTAAGAGAAGCTACAAAAATTACACCAACACTCCATTATTCCAACTAACTCAAACCCAGATAAGAAAGTTCATCATCTCACTTTAATCTTCAGTTTCGACCTTGGTTGACTTAGTCAGAACAGAAACATGGTTTCTGATTTAGAACCATGATGTCGGTCAATCCAAGGACACATATTCTTGCTACCTTCACCCTTCTTCACCTCCAATAATACTAATTCCAAACCCTAATCCTTGCATGGGGACTTCTGAAACAACCAAGTAAAAAATGAAACCCAAAAATCAATTCTCATGTATGATTCACTTTCTTTCCTAACACTCCTGGTATTGCATTTTTATTTTATTTAAAGCCATTCAAATTCAAAATTTATAAGGATCCATCAATGTTTCTCCACCTTTATTAGTATCAAGCAGTTATATATTTCTGCGAGGATCATCTTTACCAATACATCCAATAACTGGAAGATCTTCTGACTTTATTTGTAGCAATGATTCTGCATGTGGAAACTGTGTACCAATTTCATACGCCTCTTTAGAATTAACTTTATGTCTGAGATTCAACACCATTGACGACACACATTTAACATCTCTTTAACAAGCTTAGCATCATCCCTGCAAAATTCAAAATAATATATATCAACAACACCTCAATTATAATTATTTTGAAAGTTCAAGTTCGAACTATACACAGAAAGAAGCATAAAAAGTTAGACAATTTTTATTGAGGAAAAAACTAACCGAAAAGTAGATGAATGAAATCCTGCTAGATTAGCAGATTCCTTCAAAGCAAATCTCCATGTTTGCACAGTAGTAAGATTGTATTGTCTGTCATGAGCAACAAAGGCCTCTCCATAACTTCCCCTCTGATGTCGCACATCTGAGTGATCTACTTTGTAGAAAATAGGTAGCAACATGTGTCCATATTTTTTACTACACAACAATTTTCACAAGTTCTAACAAACACCAGCTTGAAGAAGCATAGTTTTCTGAAAATATAATCAAATAAATAGATGATATTTCAATTGCTCTTAGAAGTGCATGAGATATTTGATGTCCTTTGAGAATGTTGTAATCTAGAAAGGTAGCAATCTGGTTTAGAGAAAGGGCCTCAATCAAATGGTTAAGGAAACCTAGACGAACATCTGGACCTCTAAAGCTAACAAAGACATCGTAGTTTGATTGAAGGGTGTGAGTGGAAGAAGCAGAAGAAGATGTCAGTGGAATCCACAAACTAAGAGAAAGAAATAGAAGAAAGGCGTTTATATTAGAAATGCGAGAAAGATAGCAGTAAGGCATGGTTGATCTTTCTTCAAGTCTGAACCTTAACTAGTATAAGGGTTGTGGAAGGTTGGGATGAAGTGTTCCCTTCAATAAGAAAACCAGCAAATATGTGACGCCTCCGGATCATTGTTTTCATTTGAAATTTTTATGAATTATTAGTTAAACCTTAATTATTTTTTATCTGATTTCTATTCAATAATTTTCTTGTAATGTTAACAATAAAATTAAATTAAATAATATTGCAACTAAAAAAGAAAAAATCAATCCACTGTGTTCAATTTTATTTCCCTTTTACTTATCCAAGAAGTTTACATTAATTTGGAGTGATAGATACTTGTAACTTATCCATATCATACATAAGATACGATATGATGTGAGAATTAGCTGATCTCAGCAGTTGAATTATAAGATTAAAAGATATATAATTATATTTTTATTAGATTAAAAGATATATAATTTTATTATTTTTATGAATAATGAATTAAAATTATTTTTTTAAAATAATATTAAAAAAAATATAACCATTAAAAAGTTTATTTAATTATTTTTACATAAAAATTTATTTAATTATTCATTTTATTAAATAAATATATTATTTATTTATTATTTATTATAGAGTAAAAGTTTCCCATTAAAAAGTTACGAAACGGTTAGATTATTATTATTGTTATTAAAAAAATTGAAAAATATTACATACAAATAAGTATTACAATTATATAAAGATTATAGAAGACTTTTTAATTATGTGATCTAACTTTTCTTCGTTATAGAAGAGTTTAATTATGCTTACTTTGATGGAGAAAGAATGCATTCTGTCTACCTTGTAACATGATTCATCCAAACAAAATTAATACAAAATTAATTCACACTTTTCTATCGTGGTGTCGTTTTAGAAGTAGTTGAAAAAAACACACTTTTAGCGCAGAAGTGAGATTGAGTGGGGGCTCTCGAGTATGCAAACACACTAAAATCAGACGACAAAACCACACTGCTCACAAAAAACAGCTTATCCAAAGGCCAAGAGCTGCATAATTATGCAGTATGCAGCACCAAAAACTGGATTTTCTAAACATATTCCTAAGAATAATATTGATATGAAACTAGTGAAAATATTGATTAATTGTTACCGTTTTCATGAAAATCTTTTGTCATTCCTGGCCTAGGCTTTGGCTAATGGCTGCGAGATGAACAAGACTGTGAAGCTTTAGGAGAGAAGCGAAAGACAGCGAACCCTCTTGGCAACACACTTTCCCTTATACTGCCCCATGCCATCATCATCATCATCGTGGAGGTTTGAAAAACCTCTATTAGGTCTGGCTAATATTTTTATAATGTTATTTTTTTTCTTTTGATGGAGTTGGTAGCCATTCACAAGATACTACAAAGGCATTCTGAATGCCAAACACGAACCTTATCTAGCGGGTAGCAGTTCAAGGGGGATCATTAAGTTAGAACTTAGAAGGCAGTAGCAGGTTTTATGTTAGTAATTATCATATATTATACAATTAAATTCTTAAACTTAGAAGTTGTCGCAAATTGCAAATTCACGGAGATCTTAAAACAGACTGCATAATTATAGTAACATCCATAATAGTGTATGATTTAGTACCATGATGTTGGACTATCCAAGTACACATATTCTTGCTACCTTCACCCTCTTCTTCACCTCCAATAATAGTAATTCCAAACCTTAATCCTTGTATGGGACTTCTGAAACAGCCAAGTAAAAAATGAAACCCAAAAATCAATTGTCATGTATGATTCACTTTCTTTCCTAACACTCCTGGTATTGCATTTTTATTTTATTTAAAGCCATTCAAATTCAAAATTTATTAGGATTCATCCATGTTTAATTCTCCACCTTTATTAGTATCAAACACTCTACAAAAACACATGTTTTAAAGTCTATAAAAAAAATTATCAGATAAAAAAAACACAATTGTTGTATATTTCTGCGAGGATTATCTTACCATACATCTAGTAACTGGAAAATCTAGCAATGGTTCTGCATGTGGAAACTGTGTATCAATTTCATACTCTTCTTTAGAATTAACTTTATGTCTGAGATTCAACACAGATTTAACAATCTCTTTAACAAGCTCAGCATCATCCCTGCAAATTTCAAAATAATATATATCAACAACACCTCAATTATAATTATTTTGAAAATAAAAGTTTTTATCGCTGAACTTTTTTTCAAGTTCAAGTTCGAACTATGCACAGAAATAAGCATAAAAAGTTAGTCATTTTTTATTGAGGAAAAAACTAACCTAAAAGTAGATGAAACAAATCCTGCTAGATTAGCAGATTCCTTCAAAGCATATCTCCATGTTTGCACTGTGGTCAGATTGTACTCTCTTTCGTGAACAATAAAGGCCTCTCCATAACTTCCCCTCTGATGTCGTACATCTGAAGGATCTACTTTGTAGAAAATAGGTAGCAACATGTGTCCATATTTTCTACGACACTCCGACAGTTTTTACAAGTTCTAACAAACACCAGCTTGAAGAAGCATAGTTTTCTGAAAATATAATCAAATAAATAGATGATACTTCAATTGCTCTTAGAAGTGCATCAGATATTTGATGTCCTTTGGGAATATTGTAATCTACAAAGGAAACAATCTGGTTTAGAGAAAGTGCCTCAATCAAATGGCTAAGGAAACCTACGCGAACATCTGGACCTCTAAAGCTAACAAAGACATCGTAGTTTGATTGAAGGGTGTGAGTGGAAGAAGCAGAAGATGTCAGTGGAACCCACAAACTAAGAGAAAGAAATAGAAGAAAGGCGTTTTTATTAGAAATGCGAGAAAGATAGAAGTAAGGCATGGTTGATCTTTCTTCACGTCTGAACCTTAACTAGTACAAGGGTTGTGGAAGGTTGGGCTGAAGTATTCCTTTAAATAAGAAAACCAGCATATGAAAAAAGGGTATTAAGAAAAACTTCATGCAGGATGACCTTACAGCCTGTTTGGTTACCGGCAGTGGAGGAGAATGATGACTGCAACTCAGTGCAGAGAAATAAGGAGAGAGAGAAGGTTACATGGCGTTTACATATGTGCAATATGTGCCCTCCTTTTTTTTATTTATAAAAAGGAAAAAGAATTGTCACAACCATAGGTTTATTTAATAAATATATATAAAGAAGGATAAATTTATAATTAAATAATATAAAAAAATATTAAAATAATAATATTTGAGAGTTGTATAAAAAAAAATATCCCTATATCATTACTCTTATGAAAATGTTACACCGTGTTTCGTTTTATTGAAATTTGTTTTTAATTAATTACAGTGCACATTTTCACCTATGGGCATATAATGAAACATAAAAAAAATATAACTAAAATTGTAAAAAAATTAATTATAAAAATATAAATATATTTATAATATATATATATATATATTAATAAAAAAAGTGAACTATATTAATAATAAATATCAAAATAATAATAATATTTAAAATTAATTTATAAAATAATAATATTAATTAAAAGAAATTTTTAAAATAATAATAAATATAAATTAAATAATTTAGTAATAATTAAATAAAATTACTAAATAATATTATTATTAATAATTATTATTAATAATTATTATTTTTATTTTATTTTATTGTATCAAATATTTAATAATATTATTATTAATAATACTAAAAATAAATGTAGTTATTAATATAAAATAAATTAATTATCTTTTTAAAATATAAGAATAAATTTATAAAAAAAATAAAGAACTTGTATTTTTTTTAATAATAATATTAATTAAAAGGGTGTTTGGGTGTTTTCTTGAACGACTGTGCGAAAGAGGGAGACTTTGAGAGAGAGCAAAAAAAAATGTGAACAATCACAACTCAAATTTTGTAATCCAACACAGAATGATGGAAAAGCAAACCTTAATCCACACATTTAACCCTTTTCACTCAACAAACACAATATTATACTAAAAAATCATTAAATAAAAATTAATTTTAAAAACAAATACTATATATTATATATTGGCTAGATTAAAAATTAATTTTAAAGATTAAAAATATTAATTTTTATGGATGGTGAAGCAAAGAAGAATCACGCCACTTGATAGGATGAAATCAAAAGATGAGTAAAAGAAGACTGTCACTTGAGACCCTAAACTATGCCTAAAATGCAAATATGTTACGCCTTTCGAGTAACTTGTGTGTTTTAATTTAAAATTTGTATAAATTAGTAGTTAAAACATGAGTAACTAATTAGAACTTATTTAACAATAATAAAAATTAATTTAGAAACCAAAAAATTATTTTAATTTTTAAAATAATTTCTAATTTATTTATATAATAATTAATTATTTTTTATCTCTAAATTTAATTTTTATTCAATAATTTTTATTTCTTCTGGTGTTAGCAGTGAAATTAAATTAAATAATATTGTAACTAAAAAAAGAGAAAAAACCAATCCACTGTGTTCAATTTTATTTCCCTTTTATGTATCCAAGAAGTTTATAAGAGACTATTCCCTTTTACAATATAATTTTAATATATTTTAAACAAAATAAAAATATAACAGATAACAATAGAAAAAGTGAGGTAAACAATGACTCTATATTTCTAAAGTTGTGGATGTACATTAATTTGGAGTGATAGATACTTGTAACTATCCATATCATACATAAGATACGATATAATGTGAGAAGCTGATCTCAGCGGTTGAATTATAAGCACAAAATAAAAATTATAAAATATTTTTTTCATAAAAAATTTATTAAATCAAAATATAAACTTATTTCACTGAAAGATTGTTATGCTTTTCTTTTTCTCTAAAAGTTCACTTTCAAGAGTTTTTAGTGTTGCTTAAGTTTTTGAAGAAAAAACAGAATATATAAAATTTCTTATTTGAGTTTATTTGAAATGTTTTGAATAAAAAATAAGAGGTAGGATTGGATCATGAATAAAAAACTTCTATGTGTGGAAAGGAAAAACTGGGAAACATAAAAAAAACATCAATTAGATTAAAATATGCATGTATAGCGAGAATGAAGAAGAAAGGGAAAAAAAGTGCACGAAAATATGGAAAAATAAATCTGCGGAGAAAAAAAAAAACTGGAGAAGGAGACATGAATAATTAGAATGATAAATAATAATAATAATAGAAAAGTGTAAAAAAAAATTGGGTGAAGTTAGAAAGAACGAAAAAATGAAAGAGTTTTTTTGTTAGACGATGAAAATTTGTTTTGGTCCTCATTGTTTTCTTCTATCTTGATAAATGTTGCAATAATTATCTTGATAAATGTTGACAGTTTTTTTTTTTTTTTTAGTTTTCAGCTTTCTGGCTTGGTTGATAGCCGCTGGGTTATTTTTATATGATTGATAGCGACTTGAACTGTTTTTAAATCAATTTGAGTTATTTCGATATCAAGTGTTTTTTTTGTTTTTATGGTGGCTTTTAAGCATAAATATCTTCTGATGCTTAATGATTTGAACTTCTGTTAATAGTCCTACTGATTAAGGACTCGTGAAAAAAAAAAAAAACTAATCAACAAGTGTCTGTAAATTTCAGGACCCATGAAGTACTTTCAGGTAAGGGTGGAAAAAAAATCCAAATTACAAAATTCAATCCATAAATCCATATTAATTTTGATCCATGGATTTATTTCAAATTCAAATCCATATTTTTTAATTTTAAATCCAATCCATTTAATTGGATATAGATTCGATATAGATTGGATACATTTTTGGATTATTCAATTTGTATTTTGGGTTGGATTTTGACTTGGCCCGATCCAGGTTGAGCCAAGACAATTCAGGCGCAGGTTGAGCAAAGTTGACCCAAGTCCATGTCGAGCTGAATGGGCCCGCACCGATGTCAAGCCGAGCGGGCCCGGACTGATGTCAAGCCAAGCGGGTCCAAGCCGATGTCGAGCCGAAGGGGCCAGGGCCGATATCTAGTCATTCGAGCTTGGGCCAATGTTGAGTCATGTGAGCCTGGGCTGATGCCTAGTCGTGCGGGCTCGGGTCGATTTTGAGTCATTCAGGCCCAAGCCGATGTCGAGCCGAGCAAATCCAAATTGATGTCGAAATGAGCGGGTCTGGTCGATGTCGAGACTATCGGGCCCGGGCCGATGTCGAGCCGACCGGGCCCGGGCCGATGTCGATTCGAGCGGGTCCGGGCAGATGTCGATTCGAGCGAGCCCTGACCATTGTCGAGTTGGGCGGGCCCGGGCCGATTTCGAGCCGACCGGACCTGGGCCGATGTCGAGTCAACTGGGCCCGGGCCGAAGTCGAGTCGAGCGGGCCCGGGCCAGTGTCGACTCGAGCGAGCCCAGGCCGATTTTAAGGCGAGCGAGACTGGACTGATTTCGAGGAGAGTGGGCCCGGGTAGATGTCGAGAGGACTGGGCCTGGGTCGATGTCGAGCCGACCGGGCCCGGGCCGATGTCAAGCAAACTGGGCTCGGTCCGATTTTGAGTCAACCGGGCCCGGGCCCGGGCCGATGTCGAGCCGACCGGGCCCGGGCCGATGTCGATTCGAGCGGGTCCGGGCAGATGTCGATTCGAGCGAGCCCTGGCCATTGTCGAGTTGGGCGGGCCCGGGCCGATTTCGAGCCGACCGGACCCGGGCCGATGTCGAGTCAACTGGGCCTGGGCCGAAGTCGAGTCAAGCGGGCCCGGGCCGAAGTCGAGTCGAGCGGGCCCGGGCCAGTGTCGACTCGAGCGAGCCCAGGCCGATTTTGAGGCGAGCGAGACTGGACTGATTTCGAGGCGAGTGGGCCCGGGTAGATGTCGAGAGGACTGGGCCTGGGTCGATGTCGAGCCGACCGGGCCCGGGCCGATGTCAAGCACACTGGGCTCGGTCCGATTTTGAGTCAACCGGGCCCGGGCCCGGGCCGATGTCGAGCCGACCGGGCCC
>Ga0123342_1011012_pt1 | contig 10102 bp, 4 predicted proteins | sample Turbeawhitnodule_FD_89960 | JGI IMG/M metagenome (GOLD analysis project Ga0123342, IMG submission 89960) | Root nodule microbial communities of legume samples collected from Mexico - Turtle bean Mexico white nodule | ecosystem: Host-associated > Plants > Roots > Nodule | place: Mexico: Nepantla...
GTGTTTTGTAGGCTGTCAATGCAGATACTACTCTTTCACAGTTAAGAAGTGAATTGGGACATCAATTAGCTACTAAAAGCAAGGAAATGAAGTTGAGGTTTGTTCATTTTAATTTCATGTTACAATTAATTAAATCATATTGCTGTTCTTCTCCTTTCGACTCATTGGAAAATCTCTTAGTGATATGTGTTGAGAAGTCCCACATCTCTTGCTCAAGTCTTGGAGTGTGATTTATATATACACACTGTTGGACAGTTTCACTTTAATGCACATTGGTTTTAAGATAAAATTTGTTATGGTATCAAAGTCTATAACTACTTATACTGCAAAAGGATTCTCAATATCTGCAATTCTCAAGTGATTTGTTTATCTTTCCTTCTCAATGTCTATAATTTCTGCATATTGCCTTGCTATGAGATCAATGTTTTTGAGTATTTCCTCTTTTAATTCACAGTAAATTTGGTTTCTATCACGCAGTCACTACCTAATTTTGGTACAGTATTCATTACATTGCGCCAACATATATACATAGAATTTCTGACACTTAAAAAAGTACAGAATTTCTTGCAGGATTTATAAAAGAATCTTGTTAATAGAACTCCAACATGGTTTTTCTGTCCATTCTATTATTAATATGGTAGCTTGAAATTTGTCTTACCTGTTAATGTATCTTGTGATCTTGGAGTTGTATATATTATTGTATACCATCTTGTTTTGACACCCTTACTCTCTGAATACAAAAGCCGTTTATACAATGTATATAGAAAATTAAACCATGGAACTTATAATCACCATACAAAAAGGAATAGGTTAAGATGATTTGTGTCCTTAATTTTTGGAGAATCAGAACATAATAATTAAGGAATTGATATCTCATGTCAGCACTTATTTTTACTTGTAGAGGTATTGGTGCAGTTGTATATAAAGTACCAGAGCTTGAAAATGATCAACTGCTAAAAATAAGTCTGAGGAGTGTGGAGAGTGAAGATACCACGCCTATCACTCAGGTTTTTCCTTTATCAAATTGCTAATTGCATCTTTTTTGCAACTCTTGTTGCTTATACTTGTAGTTAATATCTTTTTTCTCTTCTATTAGGAATTTGGAGGTGGTGGGCATCGAAATGCGGGTTCTTTCTTGTTAACAGCTGATAAATTTGAACAATGGAAGGTGTGATTGGATTTTTGCACTTGACATAAGGTGATGAAGGAGCTCTTAGATCATGTTCTTCTGTATGCTGCTCACATTTAAAAGCCATGTGAAATTTTTTGACAGTTGTATCAGTCACTGTATTATGCAAACTGTTAATTTATTAGGTATTCATTTAGTTTTTTTTTTTATCTTTCTTTAGTCAATTCCTTTACTATAAATAGTTTTTTAGAACCTTGTCATGGTATTTATATGCATGTGATAAGTACCCTATTGTTACTATTAAAATTTATAATATTGTACTTTGGTGATTTTGTTTTAAAAAAATATCTTTAAAAAGTTTTAAAATAAATGATAATAATGTAAGGACCATAATACAATATTATAAAATATAACAATAGCATGCAAAATAGAATTATCATATCTACAAATATTTATGGTCTAGATAAAGAAGGTTCCAAAACAAATTATTTAGAACATAAAGAATGATCCTTTATGTAATTTAAAATCAAGTTTAAATAGTGTTCTTGTTGGGATTTCATTGCATTGAATTTTTGAATGTTGGTCTTTTATATGTAACATCATAGTTTTTAGAAATGAATCGAGTTTAGAATTATTTGATTAAACACTCTAAAATCTCTTCCTTTACTTATTATATTTTTGGAAAATTGCTGCTTTGATTATGTTGAGACTTGGATTATGTAAAAGATTAGGAATTGACCAACAAATGTGAAGTGTAAATTAGAATTTGTAACTGTCAATACAAAGATTAAATGAATTAGGCTAAAGTTCAAAACTTTTTTACTCATTTTCTTCATTCAAGTAAACTTTAAAAGTTAATGAAAATATGAAAAAGATAATATATAATTGAAAGGATATATTCATTTTCTTTTGTGTTATTGTTAGGCACTCCTATAAGGGTTGCATACATGGCCTGTGTGGTAAAAGTTACAGGCTGTGGGGGATACAAGGGAAAAGGGAAGAAATGAAATAGGTTAGCAATCATTTGAGTACTTTTAGGATAGCACCACAAGAAAGAGAATTTTCCCTTTTCTGCTTTATTTATTTTTCATTCTCAATTTCCAAACTTTCTGTGTCTAACCCTTGTAATCAAATTTCTTTCAGTATTTTCTCTATTAATCAAATCAAAAGTAATTTCAGTTACTTTCCTGTCACATAATCATGGCCTAATTTGTTTGAAGTACAATATTCTTTGCATTGGACTGAGAGTTTTATGTCAGAGAATGATTTGTTAAAATCAGCTTGATAAATAAATTTCAAATGTTTAAGGATGGAAATTTAGAACTTCTAGAGGAGTAGACAATTACAAAAGTACTTGCTGATTTAAAAGAGAATTTACTGATGAAACTCAAACATGATATTTCAGTTGATTCTATGAGTAAATTGGTGGTTTAAAACTTGTTTTACATGTTTATACATCTTTGATCTTGCAATTGCATTAACCAAAAATCTGTATAGAATTAGTTTAGATAAACTTCTTCTCAAGTTTAAGAAAAAAAATGATATAAGTTTGTTTATAAATTCAATCTATATGAATTGAATTCTATAGATGAGTTAATTTTTAACTTAATTTTTATTAGGTAGAATTTTATTTTTCTTTTCTTGAAAGTGATTATGGAAAAAATCATCATAAACATATCCATAATCGATTTCTTGAGATTGTATACATCTAATAATATTCTGAGACAAATCTATTCATACAATGTTTATAGAAAATTAAAACATGAAACTCAACTATTCTGAGATGATTAAAGTCACATAATTAGTGGAAAATCAAAACAGAATATCTGTAACATCTTCAACAAGTCATATATTAGTTTTTATTATTCTCTCACTGACAGCTTATTTTTGCTATTCTCTCATTTTTACTTGTAGAGATATTTGTGCAGTTGTATAAAGAGCCATACCTTGAAAATGACCAAAGGATAAAAATAAGCACAAGGGGTGTGGAGAATGAAGATACCACGCCTATCTCTCAGGTTGCTCCTTCATGAAAATGCTAATTGAATCTTCTTTGTGACTCTTGTTAGTTACTTGTACTGATATATTTTTCTCATCTTAGGAATTTGGAGGTAAACATTGAAATGCAAGCTCTTTCATGTTAATAGCTGATGAATTTGAACATTGAAAGGTGTAATTGAATTTTTTCACTTGACATGGGGACATAAAGGAGTTTACAGTCACACATGATGTTCTGTATGTGTGGAATGTTTTAGCAGTTCTGTCAGTTACTCTATTATGCAATTCTCTTGACTATTTATTAGGTATCAATGTGCTTGTTCTTTTTTATGTAATTTAAAAGCAATGTTTGAATAGTCTCTCCAATTACTTGGCTAAGCACTGTCTGAAATTTTGGTAAACAAGCATTAGCATAGTTGACTATACTCTTAACTGGCTTTCACTGCTAGAATTCCTTCAGCCAATGAAAAACACAATGAAAATAATTAACACTTGAGTTGTGATTTATATTTATTCCACAAATAACACCCAGATCACCTCGAGATAGAGGTTAGTACAAAAATGTATAAAATCAATGCAATAATATGATCCTACTTAACAAGCCCACCAAACCAAAAAACAAACCAAACCATCCTCACCAATTAAGTATAATAATAATCAGAAAAACAAAAGTTAAATCTCTTAATAACAGTTATATGAAAAAGGTATTAATATTTTATTATATGATGAAATGTATATATATTTATATTCATATCCGGCTCCCAAGTTATTCACCACCAATCAGGCCTGCCATTAGGTCTTCAAAATATTAGTTTGTAAATGTAACATGTGAGAGTTCTTCACCACCAACCATAGCTGCATTAGAAGAATACCATGCATCTTCTGTAATGAACTGCATCCATGAATCATCTTTGTCTTCCTCTTCCAAGCATGATGATGATGCCCCTGGTATGTCAGGAGACATGGTTTCACACTCATTAATTATGGTTTGGCAACTCTCAATTAGTGATATACTACATTGTCCTTGCTCTTCAATCTCAGAACAGATTCCGTTTTTCTTGAACACACGGCACAATGCATAAGTATCCTGCAAGGTAGTTATTAAGATAGTTAACTAGTGTGCTATAAACCAACTTCATTTGGACTTTTGTTGGTGTCACTTTTCTCTTTTGGATATATATAAACTAATGCAGCCCAAAGTAACACAGAAGGATAGTGTAGGATTTTCCTACAAATTATTGCTTTATGTCTTTTTATTGCCTACATTTGAAATGATCAACTAAAGCAGTGTAGTCAAATATTGAGGCCTAGACGGATCTACACAATGTGGTGGAGGTTAAAACCATAAAAGAAAAACCTCTGAACAAGCCAGTGGCAGAAAGATTCAAAGAGTGCTAAATGTTCTGTCCATGTTTCTTATCTAGAATATTATAAATGCTGCTACTGTGTCCTAATCAAGTGCAGACTTTTTGGTTACTAAAAGGGTGAACATATTATGTATGTTAACTTCATTGCTAAATTCATTTGCCATAATCATCATGACCTGATTGGCACATCCTGGCTTGGATATTAATTTACTTATAACGAATATTTGGTTGGTACAATTGACTGTACCATTCCTCTCCTTTTTATTATCTTAATTATTTGTAAATTTTCTGAGGTATATAGTATAGTACCGATTTGTCAGTTTTGGTGTTTAGGAATAAAGTGAAAAGTGACCGACACAGAATGAAAGTGATGGGAGAATTGTAGCTGCTTTATGAGATGCACAAGCCTTCATGGCTTATATATAGAATCTAAAAATTGTAGATCAGGGTAGGAAGGTTGAACATATGATAATTGACAAAGACGCCAATAACTAAAGAGTTTTAATAAGAAGGGATAGGGATAATAAAGAGGATGGTAGTTTTGTCTCATTGCATTACACTATATTATATTGTACATGAAATGATATAAAGGACAAGGTGCACTAGAACTTTGTCATTTTAGAGGTATAAGAGTAACACAAGTAAAGAATATGTCAGCCATACGTTTATAGAGTACCTACAACAAACAAACATAAAGTAAAACAGAGAGGGAGAGAGAGAGAGAGGAGGAATAAAGCTCCTACAAAAGTGAAGGCTTTCCATGCACGCCATGCAATTTTCACGTTCTTCTACTGTCCAAACATGTACAATGTCTTATGTACTTCATTTTTTTCTACAGTTTCAAGTTTTATTCTCACTGTGTTTCTGGTGTGACTCTCATGAAGTGATCATCATGGGAATATGGAACTAAAGCTTATCTATCTTTTTTTTCTCCTTGTCTTTGGTGTAAAAGAGGAGCTGAAAATAATCAATGAAAAATGCTTTTGTCACTCCCTTAAGCATCGAACTTCTTGCTTTTTGGTTCAAATATGTGATGACAAGTGTGCATACTGCACACACAAACAAAAGAGAGTTCTGAAAGTAGGCAAAGGGTCAGGTGGGCACTAGAGGCTAGTTTTAAAGACAACAAAACATTTACTTTTCTAAGATGTGACTTGTAAAGCTAATTTGGAAGGTGTAACTTGGTAATTCGGGGTTTGTTACCATTATGTGGCAATTTTGTACAAAAATTACTAGAATGAACAGATTTTAAAAAAATTACAACAATGGCAAGTATATATATTTCACTGTCAAACATCCACCAACTTTTGTCTTATGTTTAAGTTTAAACTGAAGTCGTAAACACGACTGTCTTTATACGAAATCGTATTTTATAAGCACAACTTATATCCTTCTAGCAAGTTTTTTCAAATTTGTCCATTCATGTGTGAAATTGCACTAGAATGGTAAAATGCCTACTAATTCGCCACACTCATGTATCCTTAATGCGTTGGTAATGCAATTTTCAGAAATAGTCATTTTGAAACTAAACCAAGCTATGATCACACTTGATTGTGAAAACTGATGACAATTACTGAATAAGAGTAAAGCTACTTGTGCACCTAAAAAGCCAACAAGCAATTCAAACATGAGCACAATAACTAGCTAAATACTCAAGATAACATTAAAATAAGTGCAAGAAGGACTTTAATAACTTTTTTCAAATATTATTAACATTTAAATGGTGACTGTCTTCTTGTCTTATTTTAATCACTTTTGATTGTGAGTAGGCATTAAGAGCTTTACTTTATGTTGCTAACAATTACATATTTTGAAAATGATGTTCTATGGATACATACATACACTATGAGAGAGAGAGAGAGGTGAAAACAATAATAATGTGATACTGATAAGTGATAAAATGTGTAAGAAAGAAAGATTATGATATACAAATATAGGTGAATATATATATGTATGTATATATACAAACCTGTAATCCAGTGGTGTCTTCACACTCTTTGTCATCAAGGCGATATTCATGCATTACCCAATCAGTTCTGATCCCTTGAGGTGCTCTGCCTCTATAGTAAACCAAAGTCTTCTTCATGCCAATGGGTCTGCTTTGGCAGGAAACTCTCCTATCTTTTCCAGTGGACTTCCAGTACCCTGCACGAGTTGCTCTATTTGTTCTAAATCCATTTGGGTATTTTCTATCCCGGGGTCCAAAAAAGTACCACTCTGGATCTCTACTTGGTAAAAATGATTTCTCTAACCATGCAACAAGACAACAAAAAATGTTCCAAAATCAGTCACAGTTAAACAACTTTGCCTTATTGAAAATGCAGGCCATATACAGTGCATCAAATTGATAGTCCTTGCCCAATGAGATGATACATTATGAAGAAGAAAGTAAATAAGGCACATGAATGATCCACCAAAGATATTGCAAGTTAGGTACTGATTTGGGGGTAGTTTTTTTTCATATAGATTACCTATCCTGCAAATATAGTTAAATGTTGTAACTAGATAAAGGGTATGCACTTATCCATCAGGATCAACCTAGTGATGAAGAGGTTGAGTAGTTTACACAAGGTTTTAACTTTCATTAACATCATTGCACACACACATTGTGAATGTGCAAACACAATTTCTAGCATGATATTGTTTGAATGTGAGATGAAAATATGAGTGTGTTTGACAAGTATGAGCTATAAATGGATGAATGACAAATAGGAGAAACAAAGTAGTTGGAAGAATTGAAGGGTGGTTAGTTAAAGGGAAGAAGAAAACCTGCTAATTCCCAAGGTTCACATTTGTAGAGATCAACTTCAGGGATGATATCAAGCTCAATTTCTTGGCCATTGATCTTCCTCTTGAGATAGTAGTTGACAAGCTCTTCATCGGTTGGATGGAACCTAAAGCCAGGTGGTAATCCAACCGGTGACATTTTTTCTCTTTTCTTCTTATTGTAGCTTCTGCTAAAGTGTTTTCACTCATCACAACCATCATTGCTTATAAACAGACCAAAAGGAACCAAAGTTCCTTATCTTTGAGTTTTTTTCTCTTTTTCTTTTACAGATTTTACAGATTCTGGCATAACGTTTGATACAAGCCTTTTCCCTATCACTGATAATATATACTTCCTTGTATGTAGGTACTTCCATTTAAATCATACAAATATCCTCCTTAATCCTTTGCTTTCCTTCATATGGTTTAATTAATGGCCCTTTTTCTTTCTTTTGTGACAACATTTTGATGCAAAAGAAGACTAGTCATGGCCTAAGGAGTGAGTGAGGGATCTTTAGACTTCAAATTAATGTGAATAATCCACTAATTAATTGTATCTTGATCAGCCAATCAGTAATACAAAAGCAGACACAGCACACTTTTTAGATGCAGAAGATAAGCTGATATATAATAAATTAATCAATGTGGCAATTCAAATACTATTACTACTAATAATAAACTACAAACTTTGTATCACACCCTGTCCCTGCCATTGTTTCTTTCATTATTGAATGTTATGCTGTGTGATGATGCTTCAAACAGTTAAATTAATTTCATAAAAGCTCAAGATTGTTGAATTTTTTAGTTTCCCTGATATGATATGTGTGCTATCCTTCTCTTTCCAAATCTAAGAGATATTTTTTTAAGTAGATTTTAAACTTAACTCAACTTTATAACATCGGTTCTTAATATCAGCTTTCCATTAACTTATATACTATAAAATTTTTGTATTTTATTATATTAAAGGATATGGATAGGAGAGTAATATATTTGTTTTCATATATTTAAATAAAGATATTATTAATTAATTTCAAGTTTTTTATGTGATTCTTAAATGCTTAGACGTTTATTATTCGGGATGACAATGCAGGCTGGTCCATCTCGTATAGGTTCGCTTCATGTTTGACCTGCAAAATACAGGCTGGGTTGGCCCGCCCCGTGTAATGAACGTGGATTGATTTCTCTGCCCATCCCGCATAAAGGTCAGCCTGCGGGTTTGCGAGTTAGCCCGCATAATTTAATTTTTTTTTTAAATTCAATAAAAATGTTTGTTACTTTTGTTACTGAAAAATTGAATATACAAATTCAATAATTATAAAAAGTTGAATATAAAGGAATTCAATTAAAATATTTGTTACTTTTTGCATTTGAATATAAAAATTCAATAATTATAAAAGAACGGAATATAAATAAATTATAATTGATTAAAAAATTGAACCTATGTTTGCTAATAAAACATCAAACATCAATATTCTTCCATTTCAAATATAGTTAAACATCGATAATTCAATTAAGATAAAATATCAATATTTTTTTTTGCGGGTCAGAGAGTCAATGTCGCTGTTAGCCTGCACGGGTTACGGATTATGTGACACAGACTTAAATGAGTCAGTGAATTGAATTAAAGAACCCGCCCCGCACTTTTTGTTAGTGGGTTACGGGCCGACCCGCATGACTCGTCCCATATTGCCATTCCTACTTATTATAAAAAAATAATATAATTTATATTTTAATAGTTGAAAATAATTTTAATATAATATTTATTAGTTTGTATATAAAAATATTCACTAAGGTAACATTTGATTTAAAACAATTTTTTTAATACATGGAAATAATAATTTTATGTGGATCATACCTCACCCGTTTTTATCCCTAGCTATTAGGGTAAACCGTACAGCACACACTTTAGTGTTTTATTCACGTGCCCTCATTTACCAAACTTGGTAAAAAGCACTGAGGATACGTAGATTTTCATGTGTTTTTAGAACAAAAATATGATTCATTCACAAAATCTTTTCCCTTTTTTCGTGTAACAAACAAAAATTACTCCATTTCTCCTTTTCTTTTCTCTCATCGTATTATGAAAGTGAAATTTGTATTGTATGCGTAATTTTAGTTTAATTAAAATTTTAAAGAATTATTATTTATTTTTAACTTTGATTAATAATCAACACACATTAGTTTATTTATAATCATAAAACAATGTCTTCAGCTGTTAATGGTGATTATATATATATATATATATTATTAATTTAGTTGGATATTTTGTATACAATTATACTACATATCCTAACTATCTATAATTTAAAATAAAATTTAGATATTAAGAAATAAAGATATTTATATGTTATTTTATAACCTCTTTCTAACATATATATATATATAATTATTTATTTTCTTGTCAAAATATAATCATAGTAATATTATTAACACTAAATTTTTTTTGTCTACCAATCTATATTATTTTCGGTATATATCTCATTTAGCAACCTTATATAATAATTTCTTACTCTTTTTTTTGGGCAATAAATTAATAAAATAAAGTGAGACACTTTAGGGGTGTCTCAACCCATTATACATAAGTCATACCTGGTTAAAACTTTCAACACACCAAGACAAAGAAAATAGATGATCCACTTACACCAAGAGCATAAGCTTTAAAGCCGCCCCTACCCATAACAACACTCTTACACAAAGAACCTTGTCTTTCAGAAAACAGCCCTGCCCATAACAGAATTGGTTCTACAAAAAACCAGCTGAACACAAAACTTAAAAGATACAAACATAATGACTAAGTGAGACTCTATCTCTGATGTCCTTTTACATCCTTGGTCTCTTAACA
>Ga0123342_1011013_pt1 | contig 10101 bp, 9 predicted proteins | sample Turbeawhitnodule_FD_89960 | JGI IMG/M metagenome (GOLD analysis project Ga0123342, IMG submission 89960) | Root nodule microbial communities of legume samples collected from Mexico - Turtle bean Mexico white nodule | ecosystem: Host-associated > Plants > Roots > Nodule | place: Mexico: Nepantla...
ATGCCATTCGAATTGAAGAATGTTGGGGCAACATATCAGAGGTTGATGAATGAGATGTTTCAGGAGCAAATTGGGAGGAACAGGGAGATATATGTGGATGACATGGTGGTTAAGTCCATGACAGTGGAAGCTCATGTGAACGACCTAGAAGAAGTGTTGGCTCAAGACAGAAAATATGAAATGAGGTTGAATCCTGGAAAATGTGTGTTTGGAGTAAAGGGGGGCAAGTTTTTGGGATTCATGTTAACCGAGAGGGGAATAAAAGCCAATCCTGATAAGTGTCAAGCCATAGTGCAAATGAGAAATCCAAGAAATTTGAAAGAAGTCCAAAGGTTGATAGGCAAGCTAACGACGTTATCTAGATTTCTACCAGCATTGGTCGAGAAGGCTAGGCCGATAATTATGTTGTTAAGGAAGAAATAATCTTTTAAATGGAGTGATGATTGCGAGCAAGCTTTTATAGAGCTAAAAGTTTTCTCAATGCACCACCAATACTGATAAAGCCGAAAGTAGAAAAATATATTATAGTATACTTGGCAGTATCCCAAGAAGCCATTGGAGTTGCGTTGGTTCAAGAGTTTCCTGAGCAAAAACCAATGTATTTCGTAAGTAGAGCTTTGCAAAATGTCGAAACGAGATATCAGTTAGTGCAAAAAGGTGGTGTTAGCATTGGTCTATGCAGCAAGACGTCTTCGGCCGTATTTTCAAAGCCATTAGATAGTGGTTAGATCTGATTGTCTGATATCTAAAATTTTTAGGAAACAGGAGTTGGCTGGAAGAATGGTGTCATGGTCGATAGAACTGTCCGAGTTTGGGATTAAATATGAGCCGGGAGGTCCAATAAAAGCTCAGTATTTGGCAGATTTTGTGGTAGAGTTGTCGGAGGAAAAGTTCTTAGAGGAGGAGGTATGGATTTTTTATGTGGATGGAACATCGAATAAGAAAGGCAGTGGTGCAGGAATAATGTTAGAAGGACCAGGAAGATTCAGGGTGGAGCAAGCTTTAATATTTGAATTTAAAACGTCAAAGGATCAAGTCGAATACGAGGCGTTGATAGCAGGATTGTGTTAGCAAGAGACATGGGAGCAACGGAATTGTCATGCAAAACTAATTCGAAGTTGATGGTGGGACACATTATCAGGTGAAAGATAATTTATTAATTTAGTATTATCACAAGGTTAAAAGTATCATGCAACAGTTTGAAATGGTCGAGATAGAGCATATACTGAGAAAGAAGAATACAAAAGTTGATTCATTATCCCAGTTGGCAAGTTGTAAGAAACAAGTACATCACAACTCAATTATTTAACAAACCTTGCATATCCCAACAGTAACTTCTAATGAATGTTTGGTGGTGACGGGAGAATAAGAGGACTGGATGGTGCCTATTAAAGAGTTTATTCTAGCGTAAGAGAAGGGAGAAATAAGAGATATAAGTTTGGCGAAGAATGCAACGAAGTATACCTTAATCAGCCAAGATTTATACAAAAGAGGATATTCAACCCCTTTATTGAAATGTGTAATGAAAGAGCAAGGAGATTATGTTATGAAAGAACTTCATGAAGGCATGTGTGGATATCATTTGGGAGCAAGGGCTATGGCAGCAAGAATTCTGAGGTCTGGTTGTTATTGGCTGACAATCCGAGAAGATAGCAAGAACTTAGTGCAGAAGGGTAAGAAATGTCAGGAGTTTGGGAGGTTTAAGCACTTGTCGTCACATGAGTTGTAAGAAATACATACACCATGGCCATTTGCTAAGTGGGGAATGGATATTTTGGGTCATTTCCACCAAGTCAAGGGTAAAACAAATTCCTTATAGTAGTTGTTGATTGATTTACTAAGTGGATAGAAGCAAAGTCGTTCGCAAAAATCACTACTCAACAAGTTGAAAGTTTTGTGTGGAAGAATATAATCTATCGCTTTGGAATACTGAATACAATTATTATTGATAATGGAAAGCAGTTCATTGATAAGAAGTTAGCAGATTTTACAAAAGGTTGCGAATTAAACATCTTACTAGCTCAGTCGAACATCCACAAACAAACGACCAAGTGAAGTAAGCTAATAAAGTGATTTTGATTCAATTGAAGAAGAGGTTGGGAAATGCAAAAGGATTATGGACAGACAATTTACTGAAAACTTTATGGGCTTACAAATGTAAACCTCAAATAACAACTAGGGAAACTCCTTTTAATTTAGCATATGGGATGGATGCGATGATACTGGTAGAAATTGGGGAACCAACATTACGTCAACAATTGCAAGATTTTAGAAGAGCAGACCATTCAAATCATTCTCAAAAATGTATTTACTATGCACGAATCTCAAGAACAAAAGTACAACAACATCGCCAAAACCAGTAAAGGCATTTTTATACGACCACATACTACTTTAGGATCTTCGTCAATCAAGCTTTCCTTGATCATGGGGGGCAAGTGAACTGGTCATGTCGAAAGTATGTATGCCGGAAGGCCGGAAGAAGTCAAGAGTAAGTGCAAACGATAGTGGAAACGTTGCGTGCAGAAGCACACAAGTGTCAGCATTAAAAGGAGACACACATAAATACATTAATAAAATTAATTAAGTGTAAAAATCAATTGGTGTGAGATAAAAAAAAATATTAAAGTGATGTGACAAACCCAATAGGCCCATTAACAGTATAAATAGATAAAATGTTTAGTTCGACTTTTAGTTTTTTGGTGTGCTAATTAAGACAAAACACTGACTTAATCTTGGGAGTGCTCCTACAGGTACCACATCACACGTCGAGAGGCCGAGAAGAATTCCCATAAACACGAGTGACCAAGAAAGAAGACGTGAAGGAAGGAACGGAGGAACGGAAAGACCGAAAGAACAAAGTGAAGGCGAATTCAGAATACACTCTTTCCCTTATATGTTGTACTAGTACAATTAAACTAAACACATTTAATTCTTCAACATTGTTAAAATGAAAATTAAATAAAATTACAAATAACTAAAAATTAAGAAATTAAAAACTGTGAAAAAGTCTATTTATAAATAACATTATACAGCAGTAATTAATCACGTGAAATTAACTATATCCAAAAAAATACATGAAATTAAGAAGAATTTTACAAAACTATTTTGAGGTTAGTTATGTTTTTAGTTTTAAACGTCTTGTAAATTCCACTTTTACAAATAATTTTTTATTTATTCTATCAAATGGCTTTCTACTTTCTTTAAATGGATAACAGTTATGATATGAAGAAAACAATGGTATGAAACCTAATATAATGGAAAAAGAGTGTAAATATAATGGATAACACCTTTTGCACTCATTCTCTCTATTTTCTTCTTAAACCAAATCACTTTCTTTCTTTTTTCTTCATCTTCCAACTTCTATTCCAACCAAACTAATCCTTGAAAGGTAACAAACATTAACACAAAAAAAAAAAAAAAATTGAAGGGCACTTTGCTTAAATTTATGATTAGCACATGCGAAATTAGTGAATTATTTGTAAGTCACATGTAGCATGTCTCAAGTGGTGGATAAAGTTGTGGTTCAAAGGGATTGGGAATTATCAATACTTATGAGGGCAACATGGATATTGATGAAAGGTTGAAAGCACTATATTAAGTCATAATGTGAGCATTAACCTTTAAAATGGATGCTATTAGGCCAAGACATGACATGCCACCTACTGATAGGGACTTACACAAGCGAAATTACTAAATACGATTAAAGTTTATATATCTTTCTCATGTTTATGAATTTTAGATTCAAACCTTCTCAATTAAAATATAATCTCTATTGTAATCATTATTTATATAGAGCTATGGTAGGATATTAGTTTTAAAATATTATTGTAATATTTACTCTAATGAAAGGATCTTATTAAACTCATATTTTAATTAGTATTTTGTTTAGTTAAGAAATATTGTAAACAAGTCTTAAACTATTAATATAAAGAAATCTGATAATCAAATTTTTATCTGAAAAAAATAATAAAAAATATTGTTTAAATAACATATCTTTTATTTTATACATGTTATTAGTATGAGTATCGTTTAAATAAATTTGTTGGGGTTAAATTTTTTATGTTTGAAGATATAAAAAAATTATAACTTATGGTGTTCTTCAACCAATATGTGTTAAATCTTCAATGATATATGCGAAAAAGGAAAATTAGGCTCTTTTTAATATATTAAGCAGACTAAATTAATTTTAATTTTTTAGTTTTTATTTTTACTTTTTGTGATTTTGATTTTTTTTCTGTGATTTTGATATCTAAGTTTTAGAAAAACTACAAATTTGATCCAATCCTCGATTTGGTATATATTTTTATTATGGTCTAATTGAATTCTAAACTTAACATAACCATTTAAGATATCAATGAAAAACAATTAATTAGAACATAAAGGATGATCATGCATATACAAATTAAGAATTAAAATAAAATTTAGATTTTTTTTTCTAAATATCTTAAAGTCTAAATTGCAGCAAAGGTGAATTTCCCATTAATGCAAAAAAGTGATTCCATGTGGAAACCGATTTGTTTGGTTTGAAGAGTAGCTTGAGACTTCAAAAACAATTGTAGCATTTGGTTGGCTCTTAAATTAGATATTTTAGCATTCATTGAAAGATAAATAAGGATAACAACAACAAAATAAAATAAAACCAGTTTCTAAAGCATATACTAACAAGCAAGATTAATTACATTTTATTTTTATTTTTTAATTATATTTTTCACATTAATTCCACCACTTGTAATCAAATATTAAAATTAGACTAAATTACATTCACATCCAAAAATTTATTTGGTGATATTAGATTTGTCGAATTGCAACTCCATAAGAGTTACCATGATAATAAATAAAATTATCATTTTCTTTTCTTTTATAGTTTATGTTTTTGTCGGTTGACCTTTGTCAGATTTGAAGGTAGGTTCCGAGTTGAAATGACTTTGCTTGGTATTGTTGAACCGAGATGCTAGCGCTTTGTAATGAAGGAGGCTCCACTTGTTGATCACAATTCGACGATCAAGTCAGTGAGAGCATTCAAACTATGATTATCTGAATAAAATCAGTATTAGTGTAGAGTCCTCCGGAAAACTTACCTTTACTCAGAATCTTAAACTCATTTTATAGACGTTCTTTCAACAATTCCATCAGTGTAAGGACTTGGAGGTAAGTTTTTCGAAGGACTCTACACTGATACTGATTTTATTCAGATAATCATAGTTTGAATGCTCTCATTGAATTGATCGTCGGATCCAACTCAAATTTTTGTTTGAATTTTTGGCTCCTAAAAAAAATTAGTTGGGTTTCATTAATAAAGGGATAAAACTTTGTGGTTTTAATTCTAATAGGAAAACAAAAAGCATCGAGCTTTCATTTATTTTTTATTTGGAGGTGAAATTTGTAAATAAAAAAAATGATTAATTCATTATGTCGTGTATCCTCAATTAATGAAGCCTTATATGCTAATATAAAAAAGTCCAAGCCTCGGCAGGAGATCCATCTCTACTGGATGGCTTTCCTCTATACTGGTCACCCAACCCTCAATTCTAGAGTGCCCCAGGCCTGAAGGACATTTCCCCAAGGGAACAAGGCATTTGTGGATTCTTGGGGAATCTTAAAGTCGTCTTTGATACTCCGACACTATTGACTAAAGAATATCTCCTCGGTGCTCTCAAAGCCTAAATTAGTACATCTCATTTCTCACCCTTGAAGGGAAAACTTAATCCATGACCTTTAAGTATTTGTTTGTTTTTGTAGATAGCATGCTTTCCAATATTAGCAAGGCTGAGCTAGTCAAGCTTACTAGGAAAATGTGGGCAGTCGCGAGCTTGCACAAGGATTCTTTGCTGCAAAAGAGAAAAGCTTCAGCTGGTGTTACTCAAGTTCAATTTGACCAAGACGAGCAGACCACATCGGGCCTCGTCTTTAGAAGGAAAAGATTGGAAGCCCCTCTACCGAACATTCTCACTCGGATGGTCGAGCCCCCAATCAGGAGGTCATCACCATCCAAGAGTGCAAGGCCGAAAGCTCAGAGAAGAAAAGTTTATGGGACCCTCATTTTGACATCGCAACTCATGGTGAGTCGTTCTTTTTGTCTTACGAGGATAAGACCAGATTGATGGCTCATGACGAAGACCACCTCCGCCACGATGTTGAGAAACTCCTCGGTCAAGCATTTTCTCTGACCTGCCTAGTTAATATCAAGGTAAAAGACCGAAAAAGAGCTAAGGACCAAAGAGTTAAGGAGAACATGGAACTTTTTCAAGAGGTGGAACGCCTCTGAGCTGAGATTAACCGTTTGAGTGTGGCTTTGACCGACAAGACCCAGGAGGGATTGATCTTGGCATACGAGAAGAGCAAACTCTCAAAGGAGATTGAAGTCTTGAAAAGAGAATTAACTCGCAAAGAATAAAATTATTCCAAGGCCACCAACTCCTTCAAAGAAGATGTTACACAATCCTATCTCGTTGGGTTTGAAGCTGCTTTGGAACAGGTAGTTGTCATCCACCCTGCTATAGACTTCTCAAAACAAGACCCAGGCAAGACCGTGGTTGAGGGAAAGCTGGTGAGGGATACTTAATTTGAACTTTTATGGATTGTATTAACCATTGAACTTATTTATGTTTAAACCCTTTGTTAGGATTTATTCGGCACTTCAGAACTTTAGATAATTCTAAGTCGATTATTATTTTGGAATCAACAAGCTTTACCTATAGCGCTATGAATGTATGCACAAATGTTTTGCCAATTGAGTTGACTTACCTTTTACACCCTAAACATAACATGATTAATTAACCCGATATGAATACAAGCATAAACGATATCAATTCTTAACGAAAAGACTAACTGATGGAGGACCATCCAAAGCCACCATATACACTAATAAAGGACATAAATACTATCCATATAAATAAAGAAGAATACAATTGTGTAGAAGTTGTATTTGTACATATAATTTTTAAAATGCATGTTGTAGAGATATTAAAAGACACTCTAGGAGATCCTCACTTGTCACACAAGCAAGGATCTCTAGAGCATCTTAAAAGGATACAAGCCACTCCTTAAGCCATCAACCCTACCATGGTTAAGCAAGCTTACCTAGGATTAGAGTAGCTTAAGGAGCAAGCTATCTACTTCTTTATAAATACCTGGATTAAATACTTTGTATGTAGATTTAGTCGTCAATAAAGTTTTCTAAATTCAGAAATCATTCTCGCTCAAATCTCCTATTGTTTGTAAGCCTAGAAGGCCTAGTAAAGTCTTGGAAGGTTGGCCTCACCAACTTCCTCTTCATGCATACACCATTGCCTTCACGAACCAAACTACTCGGTTTCCTTCTCACTCCATTCAAGTCTTCTGCTGCATCTCATTCATCAATTCCGCAAGTATGAACCTTGGTTTACATCAGGTGGATCAGAGCATCTAAGATCCTTCGACTAAGCTAAGTAGTTTCTCTATAAAAAAAAAATTGTCAAGTGTGTTCTTCACGGTTCATACTTGTTCTTGCTTGATTTTGTCATAATTCTTATGTTTACACCGATTAAAATCTTGTTTCCCCATTTATTTTTTTTCCACCGATTATCTTCCATTTTCACCGATTATTTTTCGTTGACACATTCATCAAACAGTTTCATTTAGTTCCGCTACACAACTTTTGTGTTCTTAACTGTTTTCACTGGTTTTTGTTGTTTTCTTCATTTTAATCGGTGAATTTTGTATTTTCTTAGATGTTTCACTGTTTAACATCCTTTCTATACAAATTATAGGGTTACTTTTCCTTGGAACATTCATCAAACAGTTTTCGCTATAAAATTTCTCTGTTATTCACAGTTGCTGTATTTTCTTGGTGTTCTTCTTGACTCTGTGTTTATTTCTTGTTTTTTCTTGAGTATTAATCTTGTGTTTGTCTTTGTTTAGGTGTACTTTAGGTTTTCAACTCATTACATGTAAATTGTCTCGTTACATTTTTGCTTCATCATGTCACCATTCATTTTGTATTGTTCTTGTATGAACACTGTTTTCTTCATGTTGTTTTGTGCCAATTATCGTGAGGTTTGCTATGTGTTCCTTCATTTTGTGTCTCGTAACGTCCTTTTTCTTCTATTGTGAGTTTATTGCTTCAAGTTCTACTGGATTCTTGAAGTGTTTGTTGTTAGAATAAATGGCCTTAAACGAGAGGAGGGGGTGAATTGTTTAAGGGGGAGTTTTTGAAAACTTTTTCAGCTAGAACAAAATCCTTTGTATGAAAATCAATCAGAAATTCAGTTAGCCAAGATATAAAGCACAAAACAGAAAAGCACCATAAAAACAATCGGTTGTTTATACCAGCAAAGCAATAACAACTGAATTTAAATGAGTTTAAGGGAAGAAAGAGATACACAAACAGTTTATACTGGTTCACTCTTAAACCAAGAACTACATCCAGACCCCAGAAGCCACTGGGTAATCCACTAAGCAATCAAAACAGATTACACATAAACCACCAAAGAAGTGGCCTTGAACCCTTCAAGAAACACATTTCCTTTGGCACAACACACACCAAGAATATTGATTTTGACAACCTCAAGAGCACACAACACTATTTGGCAACAACACCAGAATTTACAAAGTATTCAGAATGAATTACACTTGTTTACAGAACAATATGAAATTAATACATATGTAATCATATTCCACTCTCTCTTGAGAAAATCCAAAGTTGAATGTGAATGTTCAAAGCTTGAAAGCAATCTTTCACAACTGAAAAACTCAAATCTGTTTTCCTTGTTTGTTATAAAACATAAACAAACTATTTATAGCTTTCAATGATTGGTCAAAGCATTTAATAGAGGAGCGTATTCAGTTGGTAATCATTTAAAGCACACTCAACTAACAAAACAGAATTATGTTAGGATTTTCAGAGAAACAATCAATTGAAACCACGAAACAATCGATTGTTTTGGTTTGACAACAAGTCAACCAACCAAAACAGTTTTTCAACCTTTTTAAAAACACATAAGAGTAAAACAATATGTTGTTTCGACAAAACAACAGGTTATTTTTCACTTAGTTTGAAAAACACTTTAAACTTAAAAAGGTTTTAAAACACATTAGCTTTAGATTCAACAAAGAGTGAATTACACAAATAAACTACCATGATCTTATCCTAAACACAGCAGCAACTCCAGCCTTGCATCAAACACTTGGATTTGGATTCTTCAAAGCCTTTGATCACCCTTGATTAACAATCTCCCCCTATTTGATGAAGACAAATCACTGTTGCTTGTGTTAGACTTTGTTTGAATCTGAAGCAGTTCCTGCAAAACAAAACTTATGCAATACACAACATCTATAACAGCAGGTTAGAGTAGCACATTTAGCTTGTTTTCTGCATAACCTTTATAGTAGAGAAAACCAGCCAAAAAGGCAAACCACATTCAAACTATAAAACATCAGCAGCAGAATAAAAACCACTTAAGCAGATAAAGTTTGCAGACTTTTAGACAACACAACACAAAATTCTCCTCCTATTTGTCTTCACAAATAGACTTTAGGAAGAGATAAAACAGAAATTGTTTCAGATAAAATAGAATATGAAAAGAAAGAGCAGTAAAGCTTCCACAGAGCAAAAAAACAATCGGTTGTCCTAAGCATTCAACTGGTTGTTTTTCTTCAGTCATCCTTGCCATATTGCAGCTCAAAGATCTGGTTCTGAACAACTTCAATCTGTTCATCAAGGGTCTGAAAGCGAGTGTCCATGCTCTGGAATCTGTTGTCAATGTTCTAGAAATTTGTAACACAAAGATCATGGAGGTTTCTTTGATTTTCAGCAAAGCCATCAAGTATATCCACTATGTATCTTTCAAAAGAAAACATTGAGGGAATCCCATCCCCTTGATGTCCAGCACTTGTTCTAGCATCAAAGTCAGTTGCAGGTTGTTCTTCATTGTGAATATTCATATCAGCAGCTTGATCTTCTTCATCAAAATCAGCAGCTGCAACACTTGAGGAACCACAATGATCACCATCTTTGCTTACCCATCTTCCATTTATCTTGGTGAAACCCATTTTGCTTAGTGAACCATTGTTCACTTCTTGTGTTGATTTTACCAACTCAGAGGTTTCATCTTCAAGATTCAC
>Ga0123342_1011014_pt1 | contig 10101 bp, 6 predicted proteins | sample Turbeawhitnodule_FD_89960 | JGI IMG/M metagenome (GOLD analysis project Ga0123342, IMG submission 89960) | Root nodule microbial communities of legume samples collected from Mexico - Turtle bean Mexico white nodule | ecosystem: Host-associated > Plants > Roots > Nodule | place: Mexico: Nepantla...
ATGCGGGCCGTGGAGTGTATGTCTAGACTTAATTTGAAACGGTTGTGGGCTAGGTGGCCTGACCTACTATCATTGTAAGTAACTCTATTTTATTTTATTTTATATATTATTATATATAATAATGAGATGAAAATTGTTCTTTAAAATCTCAATTAAATTGATACAAAATGTAAGAACTTATATCACTAATTAACTAGACCTTGCCTTAGATAAAATTGATCCTAATAACCCAGACTTATAATGAATAAAGGTATACAAATTTGTTCAATTAAAAATCTAGAAACATAACTCATTATTTACTATCTAGTATCTAAATAAAAAATAGTTATACTAATAAATATTTTACATTTATTAAAGATAACACCACTTAATCTCCATTCATTAAATATAAGACCAGTTAATCCATTAAAGATAAAACCAGTTAATATGAATATAAATTTTATTTTACAAGCTGATTTTGTATGGTTGAATTAACCTTAAAGTCTATAGACTAAAGATAAGACTAATTCACAACACATAAGTGAGTGTAAACCTCACTCTTTAAGTTGATTTTGTAATATTGAGTTAGATTTAAAGTCTACTTTTTAACATGGTATCACATACTATTTTAATGAGAGTTTATTGAATTTATTGTGTCACCCGTTATTAAACCACTAATCTGATCACCTATAAATTTTTAATTCCACACACAAATTGATAATCTTAACCTAAGATGAATATGTGAGAGATTTCATATCAATTAAAAGTAAAGATAAGAAAAATGCATTTTGAAAAGCCACTACAAGAAAATCATGAAATATAAATCAATTTGTAGAAACCAAAATAATTAGTTGCAATAATAACTAAATTAGAGACCATTTTAGAAACTAAAAAGAAATTTGGTTTCTAAATTAGTTTCTATTATTTTTTATTATTATTAAATAATTTCTAAATTGGTATCTAATTAGCAACAAAGGTTTTTGCTACCAAATTTAGAAACTAAATAATTGCTCGTTAAAACCTTAGTTGCTAATTAGATACCAATTTAGAAACTATTTAACAATAATAGAAACTAATTTAGAAACCAATTTTTTTTAGTTTCTAAAATAGTCTTTATTTTAGTTCCTATTATAAGTAATTATTTTGGTATCTAAAAATTGGTTTCTATTTTATGATTTTCCTGTGGTGATGAGCAGTGTTGTAAAGTTTAGTGTAATTCTTAAGATATACTTTTATTTATCTCTTTTCTTTGTCATTCTCACCAATGTTTCCATATTTTTTTAAAGAAATAGTAACATATTTGACATATGTACAATAAACAACCCATGACTAACATGATCTTTATCTTTAGTGCGATGGTCAAATTAAACACTACTTTAGCAATGTTGGAGGAAATTTAGGGAGAAGTCTGATAAATGTGAATCTGAGTTGCTACTGTAGTTGCCGGGTGAGAAAGAGCAACAAAAGACTGTGCTTGCTAAATGAAATTTAAGAAAGCATGAAAAGATCTGTCCCTCTTAGATTTCTGCGCACTCTTACATCCACTGCTCCACACCATTCATCCCCCACCACCTTCTCTCTTTTCTTTAATTGCACCACCAACCATTGCCACCTACTTCTCTTTATTGCCTTTCTTTTTCCTTCTTCTCTACCCAACTAACTTTCACTTTCACTTCACACTGCTTATAAATGCCCTTCTTCTTTCCCCATATTACTCCTTCACTCACATGCCATCCACAACACCACACACAAATACAACTTTTCTGACATATGGTGTGTGCATGTCAGCTTATATCTCTAATTAGTTAAAGAGGACTTTTCTCATGAACTGAAAATCTCGTTTTCCGTTAAGACATACCTTAAATCATGGTAAAGTTCAATCTACTCAACCCAAGGAAAACCCTATTGTTCCACTACTTAACCATGATTCTTTAGCTTCTTTACATTTTCCTCTTTCATTTATGTTAGTCTTTCAATTTTGTCGTGGTAGTTGAAGACCCTAAGGTTGAATTTTGTCATTTAGCACTACCTATCCACTCTAAACATTTAGTAATAAGCTATTATTAATATATAGCATGTCCCATAGGGTTTTACCAGCTCATGTTCATTCCTTTAGAATATGAAATAACACGACATTAAACTCTGCTCATTAGTTTAGAAAGGGATTGAAGAGATAGAATTGAGTAGATAGAGAACCAAACATTTCTTTCATTAGGCAAGAAAAATCCAGAATATTACCCAGTTAAACTTTAACAGTGGTCAAAGTGGGAAAATGTTGAATGAAAACATTTAATTTGAGTTGATGCAATAACAATGTGCTTTCTCATAAAAATAAGTAAAGAAAGTTTCAAAAAACTGTGCAAAAAGCATAACACGCTACTGTGTTTTGTGAACAAAAACTATTGTTTTTAAGATTTAAGAAACCAAAAAATTACATTGAGACAAGCAGAATATATCTGTAAGCACGCCACATTATTTTTATTTTTCTCAACCTTGAAAAATTAAGTAGTGAGATTACCTATATACAACAGAAAGCAAGAAATGGTTATATTACATTACGTTTGTAAAAAAAAAAACAGTATATAGTGATGCAATCACGTGTAGCGTTTTTTCAGATGATAACCGAAGAAAGATTTTTGTCAATAACATTATCAATATTCCTTTCTGCGCAGAAAGGTGTAAAGGAAAAAACAACTTAATATCTCTGTTTTCCACCAACAATTTCTAATTCTAAAAGGAAATCATAGCCAAGTGACATCTTAACATTTTTAATTAAGAAAAAATAAAATAAAAGAGAAAGCTGCAAAGGAAAGGGCAGTGTCGGAAAATGGAAAGCCAGGTCAGCCTCCAGGTCAAAAGCATAATAGAGCATGATGACATGGCAAACACATAGGACCAGAACCTCGGCATGGTATGCCACCTGGCCTTGTCGTAATTTATTTTCCTATCTACCAACCGGGACCCTTTTGCCGTTAATAAAAACTGAATATTACTCCTTGTGTGTGTAGAACCAGAGAGAGACACTACAGAGAGAGAGAGAGAGAGAAAAGAGAGAGACTGAGAGACGTTACCTTGACGCCGGCGAGGAACTTCCGCTCACACTCGTCGGAAAATCTATTTTCCGTTTCTGGTTCGTTACTCTTCAGCTGAACTCCATATACTCCGTTCCCGCATTTCACTGTTTCTGGATCGAGTCTTCTACAACACTCTCGCAGCTGATTTTTTCATATGTTCTGCTTTGTTTCACTTTGAAGCTCCCCCAGAGGAAAAAAGTGCTTTACTTGCGAAGTGGGGTTTAGGATTCACCTTCAGTGACCGTTTCTTATTTCAGTTAAACTTTTTTTTGGTTATTCGATGCGTTTCTTTGAATTCCATCAGTCACGAATGCCACTGCGGCGTTGTGTTCCGCACTATTCTTTTTTTCTCCCACACTCTCAAATCTAGCCGTTACTGAAATAAAAAAAGGTTGTTTTTCATTTTTTTTGGTTTTGGTTAGAGCTTAATCTGAAGTTGAGTTTTGGGTTTTGCTTGTCTTATCCAAATTCGGAGGCTTTGATCCTCTTTACTTGCTTTACCTAACTCAATTTCACATGGGTTTTTAGGGTAAAATGCGAGCGTTATTTTCGAACATGAAAGGTTTTCTTTTACTTGTGTGGTTGTTGGAGGTGGTTTGTGTGGCGGTGGCGGCGGTGAACCCCTCTCTGAACGATGACGTTTTGGGGCTGATTGTGTTCAAGGCTGACATACGAGATCCGAAGGGCAAGCTTGCGTCTTGGAGCGAGGACGATGAGAGTGCGTGTGGAGCTGGTTGGGTTGGGGTGAAGTGCAACCCTAGATCCAACAGAGTGGTGGAGATTAACCTTGATGGGTTTTCTCTCTCTGGGAGAATAGGTCGAGGGTTGCAAAGGTTGCAGTTTCTAAGGAAGCTTTCTCTGGCGAACAACAACCTCACTGGGGGGATAAACTCCAACATTGCTCGAATAGATAGTCTTAGGGTCATCGACTTGAGTGGCAATAGTCTCTCAGGGCAGGTGTCCGATGATGTTTTCCGACAATGTGGGTCTCTCAGGGCTGTTTCCTTGGCTAGGAACAGGTTTTCTGGGTCCATTCCTTCTGCTTTGGGGGCGTGTTCTGCTCTTGCTGCTATAGACCTTTCTAATAACCAGTTTTCTGGTTCTGTCCCCTCCGGGGTTTGGTCTTTGAGTGCTCTTAGGTCCTTGGATTTGTCTGATAACTTGTTGGAGGGAGAGATTCCTAAGGGGGTTGAGGCCATGAAGAATTTAAGGAGTGTTAGCTTGGCCAGGAATCGTTTAACTGGGAATGTTCCTGGTGGGTTTGGGAGCTGTTCGCTTTTGAGGTCCATTGATTTGGGGGATAATTCATTTTCTGGGAGTATTCCTGGTGATTTCAAGGAACTTGCATTGTGTGGTTACCTTAGTTTGCGAGGGAATGCTTTTTCTGGAGAGCTTCCTGAGTGGATTGGGGAGATGAGAGGTCTTGAAACGTTGGACCTTTCAAACAATGGGCTTACTGGTCAGGTTCCAAACTCTGTTGGAAATCTTCAGTCATTGAAGATGTTGAATTTTTCTGGGAATAGTTTCGGTGGTAGTCTTCCTGAGTCTATGGCTAATTGTACGAAACTTTTGGTGTTGGATGCCAGCCGAAATTCGATGTCCGGGGGGCTTCCATTGTGGATTTTCAAGTCAGATTTGGACAAGGTTTTGTTGTCGGAAAATGGCGCAAGTGGTAGCAAGAAAAGCCCTTTGATTTCCTTGGCTGAAGTTGCAGTTCAAAGTCTTCAAGTTTTGGATTTGTCTCACAATGCATTTTCTGGTGAAATCACATCTGCTGTTGGAGGTTTAAGCAGCTTGCATGTTTTGAATTTAGCAAATAACTCTCTTATAGGTCCTATACCAGCTGCAATTGGTGAGTTGAAAACATGTTCTAGTCTTGATTTGAGCTATAATAATCTAAATGGAACTATACCTTGGCAAATAGGAGGAGCTGTGTCCTTGAAAGAACTGGTACTGAAAAAGAACTTCCTAATTGGGAAAATTCCAATGTCAATTGAGAACTGCACTTTGCTAACTACGCTGTAAGTTCCTTTTCCCTGTCCCATCTTTCATTTCGGCTTTTCATACATGCGCTTGTATTTACAGTAGGTATATAAGTGTTGCTCTCATAATTTTCATCAGACGGATAACTTTTCTGCATGCTGTATATTTGGTGAAAGGTGCTTATCTCACTTTAATACACTCTTTAATGCATATAAACTAAAAAGCCAGCCTGTTTGTTCATTCTTCATATGCACATGATGGAATTTTTCTTTGCTTATTATCATTTATTTATTCCATGTTGTATTGAAATGTGTCTTTTATCATAATACTGAAAGTCTTGGCCTCGATTTAATCTGGCATGGAGTTTTGGTATTTTTGGCTTAATCTCGATCAATTCAGTAGTTTTGGAGCTGCAACAACTTGGTTAAGTTCATCTGTACTTCTAAACTTTTATATGCCCACCCTGCAAAATAGTAAAGGCAAAAAGGTTGAAGAAATTATGTCAATAATTCATATTTGGGGAATGGATGGTGACGGTGACAGTGACATGAATGACTTATTATATTTTTTCTCGGAATATAACTATCTGTTACTAATGTGTGACTTTAAAGATAATAGCACTGCACTTTCATGCATTGTTGTTTTTTTCTTAATTATAATAGGAGCTATTATGTAGGTTTTGTAGTCCTGAGTTAAATTTTTAAAAATCATACAGTAAGATGAGATCCAACTGCTCCTTTTTTTATTGTTCTGATTTCCCTGGTTCTGCTTTGTTTCCTTTACCCCTTTCTCTTTTGGTACGTTCTGTAGGAGCCTATCCCAGAACTGGCTGAGTGGCCCTATACCTGCAGCAGTTGCAAAACTTACCAACCTGCAAACTGTGGATTTATCTTACAACAACCTTACTGGAAACCTTCCTAAGCAACTGGCCAACCTTGCCAATCTTCTTGCATTCAATTTATCTCACAACAACCTTCAGGGTGAACTGCCGGCTGGTGGTTTTTTCAACACCATTTCACCCACCTCTGTTTCTGGCAATCCATCACTTTGTGGAGCTGCAGTAAACAAATCATGCCCTGCTGTCCTCCCAAAGCCTATTGTTCTAAATCCCAACACTTCTACTGACGCAAGCCCGGGTGCATTGCCTCAAAATTTGGGTCACAAAAGAATCATTCTCAGCATTTCGGCACTCATTGCCATTGGTGCCGCTGCTGTCATTGTAATTGGTGTTATTAGCATCACCGTTCTCAATCTCCGTGTTCGGTCCTCCACATCACGAGATGCAGGTGCCCTCACATTTTCTGCAGGAGATGAATTCAGTCGTTCCCCTACTACAGATGCCAACTCTGGCAAGCTTGTGATGTTTTCTGGTGAGCCAGATTTCAGTTCTGGTGCGCATGCTTTGCTTAATAAGGACTGTGAGCTTGGGCGTGGAGGATTTGGTGCAGTGTACCAAACGGTTCTTAGAGATGGGCATTCAGTTGCAATAAAGAAGCTCACTGTATCAAGCCTTGTGAAGTCTCAAGAAGATTTTGAAAGAGAAGTAAAAAAGTTGGGAAAAATCAGACACCAAAACCTGGTGGAACTTGAGGGTTATTATTGGACTCCATCGCTGCAGCTTCTTATATACGAGTACGTCTCCGGTGGCAGTCTGTATAAGCATCTCCATGAAGGATCTGGTGGAAACTTCCTCTCATGGAATGAGAGATTTAATGTGATTCTGGGAACGGCCAAGGCCTTGGCACACTTGCACCAGTCCAACATTATTCACTATAACATAAAGTCAACCAATGTCCTTCTTGACAGTTATGGTGAAGCAAAGATAGGGGACTTTGGCCTAGCAAGGCTGTTACCAATGCTGGACCGATATGTGTTGAGCAGCAAAATTCAGAGTGCACTGGGATACATGGCACCGGAGTTTGCATGCAAAACAGTGAAAATAACTGAGAAGTGTGATGTATATGGGTTTGGGATCCTGGTTTTGGAGATAGTAACAGGGAAGAGGCCAGTTGAATACATGGAGGATGATGTGGTGGTACTTTGTGACATGGTGAGAGGCGCTTTGGAAGAAGGTAGAGTGGAGGAATGCATTGATGAGAGGCTTGAAGGGAAATTCCCAGCAGAAGAAGCCATTCCTGTAATGAAGTTAGGCTTAATATGTACTTCTCAAGTGCCATCTAACAGGCCTGACATGGGAGAGGTAGTTAACATATTGGAGCTCATAAGATGTCCCTCTGAAGGACAAGAAGAATTGGGATGAATTAACTTTGCCGTTTTCTTTACTAGTAGGATAGACAATGGGTTGTCCGGGGAAGAAGAATCCGGTTTTATTTATTCAAGAGAGAGAGAAATGATTTCTTGCAAAATGTTTACCTTTTCCATTGTAATTTTTCCTTGTTAGTCTTTAGTTGTTTGTTTTAAGATTTCTCTTTGTTATGCTACTACACCTAGGATGCCGGATTCCTTTTCACCGGGTTCCGTTTTGGACCCCCCCTCAAAATTGTTCCTCAATTACTCATCTTTCATATTCTACTTTCTTTATTTTGGTGTCGCATTTAATTCTTCAGACAGCTTGCGCTTTTCCATGTCTAGGAATTATCATATCTATTTTGTTCCTACGCTTTTGGCTTGTGCAAACACCGCATGCTCTACCTTACATTCACTGTATCGTTTTTTTTTATTTCTCTTGTGCAGGGAAATGTAGGAAAAAGTTAATCGCATCTATAATTAGAGTTATTATAGTGTGTGTTGTTTTGGTTCAAGTTGTGTATAAATGAATTTAACAGGTTAACTTGCCAGAGAGAAATATGTTATTATGGGAGATAAAAATGAAACCAACACTTTATTTATTGTCTCTAGTTTCACATTGCTCTTGCCCTGATAGAATGATGTGGTTGTTGGGCTAAAATGAATTTTAGATTCCCGTAAGGTAGTGAAATTTATACCCAAATTCAACCTCACAAATTGGGGCTTATTTCATTTATAGGTCTTAAATGATTTTTAGTTAATATGAGATATTTAATATATTTTAGTTTATCGAGGTATTAACATTTTAAGGATGAGATTAAATATTTGGGAGTGCTATAAGTGATATGGTAAATCTAATAAATTTTGTTATGATAAATTTTGATACCATATTAAAATAGTAAAATTTAGACTTAATTCAATATAATCAAATGGTTAAAAATAGTTAAAAAATGTGAGATTTATCCTCTTTTATATAATCTAAATTGGTCTAATCTATATTCAATGTCGAGATCATAGATCATGAAAATCTAATCTATATCCAATGCCGAGATCATGGATCATGAAAATCTAAGAGATCTAATATGGATGATATGATATACTTAAATTTCGATTATAATAAATTAGAAAATAAATTTAAATTTAACTCATCTTTAAAAATTAGTTTGTAAAGGGAGATTACGATTACTTATATACCAAAATTGATTTTTCTTATCTTAATCGATTTGACATTTGCTAACATATACGTTCCTATTTATAATAAAATATTGAATAAAATAAAGTGTAAAATTAGAAGTTGAGAAGTGGTGCACAGAGCCTGGTTGTTCCTAGATTCTTTGCAGCCATTTTGAAGAAAATGTTTATTTGAAATGTAGTGAGGATGATATAATGGAATGCCAGCATTGCATATAATGGAATGGGGAGAAAAAAAAAGATGACAGGGGAAAAAAAGAGAGAGCACGCCCGACCTAAAGATGAGGACGAAATAGTAAATCTCTGTACTGGATTATACAATATTACCAGATATGATGCTGTCGGAATAGAAGCTCTCTTTTCGGTGCTATATTGCTTCCCATGTTCTTTGCTTTTTCTTTTTTCCATTTACTTACTTCCTACCTCTTCTATTCTAGCTACCTTTTCATAATTATATATATTTCAACCTGCAACTTACTTTATTTACTCACACAATATGAATTCTACTTCATTACATAATTTAGTATCTGATGGACTTTTGAAGTCGTGTTTCATTATAAAAATGATTTTCATCTCTTGTTGTTACACTTTGTTCTTAATGCAACTTCATTTGGTCGAGCTTTTTACCAAAACTTAAACCTCCAAGATCAAGGACTTTTTCTTGAAAAACATTGATCATTGATTCACTTTTCACTTCTCTGCCAATCCTTTGTTATTGATGGTTATTGTGAATTCGAAATTCTTATTGACTTTATTTACACTTATTTCTTCCACCTTATTTATCAAATTTTTTTAGTTAAAAAACCACATTTACACAATTCATTCTTTCCCTCAAAACAAAAAAGGAAAAGAAGGATTTTAGGTGTAGGCTAAGCATGTGCACATATGGGAAGTAGTAAATGAGTTGTCCCTATTCTCCTAATGCATATAGATATAAATTACCACAAACGTTGTTGGGCCCAATGGAACCTAAATGCATTGGTTTTCTCATCGTCAACGAATACCCACATCACATGAACCATTCATCTCATTTATTTCACTCTTACCACATTGATGTCTCAAGGGCTCATGTGACATAACTCTATAGGAATCAAGAGTTAAAATTTAACTCATTTTTACTAAATTAATTTGTAAAGTAAAGTTTCTCTTTACTTACACATTCGGGGAAAAGAGGCACTAAACAACTCCGAGTAGTGCTGAAAACCTTTTTTTTCTTTCTTTCTCGGAATCAAGTAATTTATGTTCGATACTAATATATTAAGACTTTCGAACACTAAAAATATGTAACACCCCGAAAATACATCTAACTATTTAAAACATTTTACGTATTTCTAAACAAAATTAGAGTTTTTCAAAACATTCCTAATACATGATTAGGACATATAGAAATACAAATATTTACAACATAAGTTTCAAAGTCAACACCCTAAAGTTCTTCAGACCCTTGACACCTGTAATATCATCTGCTCGTGTACGTAGTACAGTCATCGCAGTTCAAACACAGCAAGAAAAGCAAGGGTAAGCTAGTGAAAAGAAATTGCATATCATATCTAATTCTTGCAAAAAGAACCAACCAAACAAATCATTTATAAACATTTCTTTAAATGTTGTCATGTAAAATTTCAAT
>Ga0123342_1011015_pt1 | contig 10098 bp, 5 predicted proteins | sample Turbeawhitnodule_FD_89960 | JGI IMG/M metagenome (GOLD analysis project Ga0123342, IMG submission 89960) | Root nodule microbial communities of legume samples collected from Mexico - Turtle bean Mexico white nodule | ecosystem: Host-associated > Plants > Roots > Nodule | place: Mexico: Nepantla...
ATAGCATTCTCACGAAAGATACCTTGATTTCAACTCGTCAAAGCTTTGAAGAGGAGACGGTACATTATAACCAGAGACATGAATGTTGTGCTGCTTTCTGAATATCGCGTCCCGCTGAAAAATGATTCAAAATATAAAACCATTGCTCAAACTTACTAACACTTATAATTACGCAAATCGCACAAAACAGAAAAGTCACCTCGAGTTGACAATTTTTTTCCTTCTTATTCAGCTCAATAGACTCCTCATCAGCTTGAACTTCACCGCTGGACTTCACCACAGATGCGGAATTTCTAAACACGTAACAGTTTCTTTTATGCGTTTACGAACACGAAGCAAAAGTGAGATACGAAACGTTGAATACAAGAGATAGCATCGTATAAATAAAGCACGAGAATGTGAATACCGGAAGAGTTTCCCTTGCGCTTCCTCTTCTTCGTGGACGTTGTTTTCTCTTCTACTGCTTCCCTACTTTTCGCGCTTTCGTCTTCGTCAACGCTCGAAATCTTCATCAAATCAGTATCGCTCTCCTTTTTCTTTTCAAAATCAACGGAAAATAACAGTTATTAATAATAGTATGTGGCGTAACAGTGAATAAGCGTATGCACGATGAGAGAGAGCGGTACCTGGATCCTGGCGATATCGGCGCCGAACTTCTTTCTGTTGAAACGAATACCGGAAAACAAAAGCGACGAGTCGCTGGCCATTGACAATTATAAGAAAGAGAGGATTTAGGGGTTTCTGTAATGAGTCACGATGTTGCAGTTCCTTCTTCGACTTCCCTGCGGCCAGTACTGTCTTCTGCAAATTTTGGAGGGAAAGCAACCAAACCAAAACTACTCCACAAAGTGCGTTTGTCTAAAAAAAATAATTTCATTTTTTTCTCGACCCATACCTTAAGCCTGTTTTATATTTTTAAAAAATAAAGAAAAGTATATTGGACTAGATCCATTCCATTCGTTTTATTTGGGCCTTGTACTCCTCCACTATCTATTGGCTTCGTTTCAAGACTGAAGTAAAATTATTGATGAGAAAAATATTATTATTTAAATTTATAAATTTTATTTTTTATTTAAATTTATGAATTTAAGATGATTTTTAAATAAATTAACTTTATATAAAGTAATACTTAATCGTATAACTTATTTCTTTCTTTAAAAAGACTAATTTTTTAAAATATACTTCAACATCAAAATGTTATTTGAATTTATATTTTAAATAATCTTATTTAAAACTTAAAGAAGATGCCACATTGAATACGCGTTTATTAAAATACTCACTAATATCTTTAATAATAATAATAATAATAATAATAATAATAATAATAGTTTCTTATCTTAGTTAGTCAGAACACCAAAAGAAGGTATCCTAACATCTAATTTCTTACCAACTCTATAAATTGAACTCGTAGGTAGTAGTTTAATCCTAAAGGATCTAACCAAAACAATAAAATTTAGCAGATAAGTATAATTTTTCAAGATGTACCTTTACCTAGACCAAATTAGGGTTATGCGCAATAATAAGAAATAAACTTGGTTTAACCATTTGTTGAAAATGCATGCGTTTAACTAAGCATTCAAAAGATAAAAATCACTAGGCCATTCCTCTACAAGTTATAGATAACAATAAATGATGCAATATTTTTCCATATTTTAGAATCACAAATGATGTTGCGTTATATTTAAAACGATTCACAGCTAAACCTTATAATCAATTCACAGTAAATCAAATTTTCATGGAATCAATATTATTCTGAAAACAAAGATTTTGCCAAGTATTTTAATTTTGAATCTGTAATTTGACAACTTGTCATTGTGGCATAAAGATGAAAATCGAAACTGATACCGATACTGATACTACAGGATTGAAAGAAGCGTGGGTGAATCGGTGAACTTCAAAGCGAAAACGGATACAGAAGATAACATGCACACGCTCACTCGGTTAAGCTTATACCAAGTTCCTAACCTTTTTCTGAATGCACATTTGATTTGGTAATTCTGTTTGCAAACAGTGTTAATTTGTTTCAATGTGGCAGTTTCTCTTAACAGCTGTTGTAGCTGGATCTACGTGTTTAGCCGCAAAGCTCTTCTTCGCCCAGCAAACCTCACAATGCAGTTCCGGGGAAGAAGTTCCAACCGTTGACGATGCCCATAACAGTTCCCATCGGCAACTCAGAATGACGAAGGTTGAGCTGATGTCAGTGGGTGAAGTACGAACGGGGCAGTGCAACGGTAGAAGAAAATGGCATTTGAATTTCAAGAAGAGGAGAAAAACCGTGAATAGTAATATATCTGACAAAACTGCGTTCTTGTCTTTCAAGAGGAGAAAATCCATCAACAATAACAGTCCTCTCTTGTCTCCTAAAAAACAGGCTGGTTTGTTCGTTGATTAGTGCTTTTAATTAGATGTTTTATTTTTTTTAATTTATAAATGTTTCTAATTCTTTAAATTATATTTGTTGTGCGTATTCTCTCATCCATGTTTTGATAATGTATTATTTTATATAAGAGCGATTTTGATATTTTTCTTTGCCTCCATGACTTGAAGATCATACTGAACCTCGAGATAGAGACTCATATTGTTTAGTTGAATTTTCCTTGTTCTTTACCAAAAAATAAAAAAGAATTTTAACATCATATTATATTTTTCAGCTAGCGTCTTATTTGATTCGGGAGTTAGATTTGGGATAAAGTGTATGATGGTTGGAAGAGCTGAGGTCAGTGAACTGACAAAAACCATGAACACGACGGCAAAAATTGTGGAGGAACTAAAATCCGAAATCATTATAAAAAAATCACCACTTGCTCAACAAGTTTTTGATTACGTTGACAATATTATTCGTGGTCTAGAATGTAGCAACATGAGTGACAAGGATGAAGAAATAATGCTGAAGAAAACAAATAGTGAACTCAGAGACACTGATTCTAAATTTTGGTGTCTCCCTCTAATTGATAATGGTGAATGTGAAAGTAGTGCTCTTACAGAAGACTTAGATTCGCAGGTTCTGGACATGGGTCAACTGGAAGCTGAACTTGAGTTTGAACTCCAAAATCTTCCTGGGGATTGCCCTGACACTATTTGTCATGAAGAAACAAGGTCAAAATTATACGAGGTTATTTGTTTAAGAAATTTTTTTCCTCAACTCTTCTCAATTCCACGCACTATCGGCATCACAATTGATCAGAAACTATGTGAGTTGCAGATAGAACAGCGGGAAAACCAGATTGCGGAATTGGAATCTGAATTATACCTGGCTCGATCTAAACTCCAAGAGAACGAAGCTGAATTGCAGGCACTAAAAAATTGTGTCACTCTCCTAATCGAACTCCCTCTATCCACAGTTACAGGCACAAGTAAATGCTTCTATTTTCGACCCTTCTCTTCAAAACCTGTGTTGCTTTGTTTCCTTGAACCTGCATCTTAATTCATTTCATTCATTTTGCATTACTATGCTTTATTAGCGAAAGGTGCATCTCTAATCTCAGCCATTGTTCTCAGGTCATGGAACCAAGGCTCACAATGGAACCACCAATTGGGGCTATAACACTCTGGACTCAATGTCAGAACAATCAGTTGGTGATGTGAAAACACTTATTGTGTGTGAGCCAAGGGACTCTGATTTGTATGAGCATACAAAGTACATTGACAAAATTATATGATACTTTAAAACGGTAATTTTGTAGGAAACTGTTCTATAAGATTTCAATTAGTTACTGGGCCTCATGTGATATATGTAAACATTGTTCTGATCAATATACAAATATAAATTTATAAGGCTAAGTACCGGATCTCAAGACGACCCATATTCATATTTTTAATAGAGGCAAGTTGCAGCTCAGGAAAAGCTGTACTCTACAGTATGGACATGTGAATATAGTAATTGATCTTGAGGATTTTATACTTCAATGCCTACGTTACAGGACTAGACTGCTCTCAGATTTGGTGTTTCTCTGGGGCCATGATGCCATTGTTTTTTTTATTCATTGCAAGCTATCTTCACGAGTGTGACAAGGACTGAGACTGCTGAAACTGAATTTTTTTTGACTTTCCATGCTCTCTTGTTGGGAGAAATGACACTGAAATCACCAAATTGCTTTGACATTTTGCATGGTTGTCTGAACTTTCACAGGGACAGGATTGTAAAGAAACGTTATTAACGAAATCTTGAACATAGTGTTGGTTCACTTACTATGTTGAGAAACAGTACGGAAAAGGCGTGAGACCATGGTATTGGGGCCTGCATTAGAGGATTGCGTTTTTCTCTTGTATGCAAAAAAAAAATCATTGCTGCCCTTAAATCTATCACTGCTGTTTTCTCAATTTTCGCAAGCATTTTTCGCTACTCCTCTTGTCCCCTTAACCAGTAACAATAATTTTGATAAAAAGTGTTGCAAAACATTTTATTTTCATGTTCTAATGAATTTATTATAATTTGAAAAAACAATGCCAGAATTGAAGCAGGACCAAAATACGGAATATTGGAAAATGATAGAGCAAAAATAGAATATGTATTGACAGGAAAACCACAACAAACTGGTTCCACGATGTTGGAAATAGCGTTTGAGAAGGAATTGGCATCTTTACTTGCCAACTTCTAACTTCTCGAATTGCTATTTCTGGAGACCATATAACACACGCTATCATTGTTTTCTTTCCTCCTACATATATCGTCCTACACTCCAACCAACAGTAGACAAAGTAATCTCCGTGAAAAATGAATAAAAGAGTTGTAAGAAATTGTTAAAATTTAAGAAGGATTGTTGAGAAAGTGAGGTAAATCATTTTTAATAGAATGTATAGATTAAAAATTAAGAATTACAACCCGTTTTTAATTCTTATAAAATAATAAGTTTTGATTTCTTTTCTCTAACTTGGTTTTTTTTTTCTGGATCCCGAGTGTTCCAGGTATTTCCATTACAAGATAACTCACCCATCAATCTATATCCTTAATTTTAATTGAGTGTCAATCGTTCATTGTTTTTATTTAAAATGTTCTTATTCAAAAATGTTTTTATTCGGTATTTATCTAAAGTCATATAAAATAGTTATTTACAAAATAGATAAATGAACTAAAAGTTGAAATAAAATTATCTCCTCGCTTATATATTTTTTGGTAGCCATGGATTCTCGTTCCCATATTTTTTCTACAGACTTGGATACTTGATAATTCAGCTATTTTATTAGTTGTTTGTTGTAGTTTCACACCGTGTATAACATTAAAAAAAGACTTAACAAAGCTATTTGCGACAAGGTGGGGTGGTTCAGAGGCTCAAAGGGAATCACAAACCTTTCAGTGTTTGAAGCTCTCATTAACATTTAGAATCTTTCCTTCAAATTTGTTTTTTTTATGAGTTGATATTACAATTTTGTTCAAAATTCCATTGAGTGTCATGCTGGAAACCTTTGTGCCACTCATATGTGTCAGGTATTATAAATTGCTACCACTTCATCACAAAGAATTTTTTCATGCCCCTAAAACTTTCTATGTAGGTTTTGGGTTGCTGAAACATTACTTAACTACAGGGTTGAGATCAAATTTAAATCAGTAATATAGACTTTAAGCTAACCACACAAATTTATTCAGTTAATTCTTTTAACAAAAAGTTAACAGGAGGCTCTATTGAGACAATCGTGAAAATTTTAGTATTAGTCAAGATAAAATAACAAGTAAAAGTGTTTATTTACAAAAAGATAAAAAGTTTGGGGTCCTTAACAGTTCTGTCCCTATTTTTTTTTATGTATTTCTTACAATCAAATAGTCTTAAAAATTTATAACACAAAAATAGTAAATGTGAACATTACAGTTCCGCAACTTATGTTTCTAAACATGTCATTTTAATTACCAAGAACAGAATGAATTCCAGGAACCCCAGGTACGAAAGTAGAAAAAGGAAATATATCCAACATAATTTAAGTGATGATAATAATGCAAACATAAATTTGGATGGTGCTCTGAGACGTCTCCTCATGTTTGGTTTGTTGTTATGTGAAGTTCCGTAAAACCATACGTAATATTTACTTCCTTTTTTTTAAAGATCACAAGTGTAACACGTAGGATCTCGGGGGAAAATCCAAGACAACGATTGGTTCAATTTTTTGCCAGCTTCCAAACAATAATTGTAAAATTGTAACACGAATTAATTAATATAATTTTAACTAAAAACATTTATATCTTCTCAATTATTCTTGTATTTATTTTCAATGTATGTATAATAAAAATAATGTGAAGTTGAGTTCAGCTGTTAACTTAGGACTGTGATGGAGAACTAAGTTGAAGCATTAACCTAAGAATAAAAAAGAATGAGAATACGATAGTTGAATTTTGTATGAGAGTGAGGAGAAAGAGAAGGTGAGAAGCTGGAAATAATAAAAAAGATCTTGACAGTAAAGTGGATTCACCCATCCGTGCGAAGATGCAATAAAAATAAAAAAGTCCACAGCAAAAAAAAACAAAAATGAGAAAAGCATTTTGCAGAAAGCAAGTTCCCCCAGACATACCCCATCTCGATTGCGTTTCGTAACAAGTCACTGCTACAACCACACCAAACCAAACTCTCTCTCTCACACACTTTCGGGGAAGCGATACCATTGGCAACAAGAGTGGAAGAAAAACCTTCCCTTGGTCACTGGACATGAAGCTATCAGCCAAACCCGTTTCGAGTCCGGGTCGGACAGAGAAGTTCCCTCCTCCACTCATGAGGTTCCTCAGGAGCAATGCAGGGAGCAAAAGCAGAAGGTCCAGGTCAAGCCCAATGTTCGTGCGCAAGAAAACCACCGCCAACATCCAAACACAAACCACCCAGGAACCTTCTTCCCCCAAGGTCACGTGCATGGGGCAAGTCCGAGTTAAACGCTCTTCCAACACCAAACGCGACGTCCCTCCCACGCGCTGCCGCTGGATTCCAAAGCCCAACCCCTGCCGCTACCCGCCCTTCTGCCTCACCTGGCCCTTCTTCCGCCCAAAGCCCAACCAACACTCCCGATCCAACCACCAGGAAGAATCGGAATCAGCGTCCCAAGAGAGAGCCAATGTGGATAAAAATAACGTTTCTTTCTCTTCCAATTCCAACACGCCCCCGAAAAACGCTTTCTTGTTGACCCGTTGCAGGTCTGCGCCGTACAGATCCTCGTCGCTGGCTTGTAGATTTTGGAGTTCTCCCGTTAAGGAGCAAGAAACGGACTTTTCAAACACGGAACCCGCCTCCGAGGAACCGCAAACGGACGCCAAACTGGGGTTTCTCGGAACAAAAATTGCCTCACTTACCACCGAACAAGAAAAGGTTGAGGAATTATCATCTGACGAAAACGGAGTTGAAACTGTGCCTGCAATTGCATCCCGCTCTCCTGTACTCACTAGGTGCAAATCGGAACCGGCGAGAACCGGACACAGAATTGAGCCTCTGGTAAATAATTTGTGAAAAAAAAGGTTGGAATTTGATTAATCCATATTCTTATTTTGATTCTATAATTAATCGTTGCTTAATTGAATATAGTCCTTTTTATTGGTATATAATTGAATGTCTTGACACCTGGAGTAATAGGCTTTAATCGATGGGGCTTTTTTGTCTTTGGCAACATAAATAGATAGAAGCCTGTATTGGTAAATAGAAAGAAGGAAGAGGAGAAGAAAAAGAAGGTAGAAGTGAGTTGAGGTACTTGTTTTTTCTGTTCTCGGTAGTTAATGCATTTCTTGTCATTACATTGCAGACATACAAAACACAAACCTGAATTTCTCTTTTTTTGACTGCCAACGGTGTTAAAAACCTGAACTCACTTCAATTTGCTTTCACCTGCTGCTTTTTTGTTTTTGTTTCTGTTTCAGTCATCGAACTTCGGGGAGTTAAACTCAAAATAAAGGGTTGGGTTTAATTGTAATTTTATGTTTACTACTTTTGATTATGAATGGTAAAACATTGATGAAAGAGAGAGAGTAAATGCAGGAGGGACAGTGTTTGGAGTAAGATTTTGAACATGATTTGTTTAGCTGCCATCCATGACAGTGCAGTACTCTTTCAGACATTGTTAAATTAAACTATTTAAGTACCCTTGGATGCTCTGACCAACTTTCCCACTGGGTGGAAAGTGCAAAGTGGAAAGTTAATTTGGATTGGAAGTATCTTTAGGACTCTGCTGTGAATCCCTGGTCGTGAGATGTGTCATTGTAGAAAAGCTGGATTCTTTTAAATTGGATAACTTTGATTTTCATAGAATTAACCTTACATTATAAATTAGATTTATGAAAAATCATTATCGTTCTCCTGACCCTTTAATATAATTAAAAATAACCTTTCTTTTATTAAAATCATTATGTGTTTTATAATTTAATAAACAAAATATTTTCTTAATACTTTTTTATTAAAATCTTTGTTTTTTATTATTCAAAATAATAACAAAATAAAACCACTACAACGCTGGTGATAATTGTGTTTTCCTGTATCTTAATTCTGAAACAAACAATTTTTTTTTATTATTTTTGAAAGAAAAAAAAGTATGACACGGTCTCAGCTCTCAAACAATTAATTACTTTGTGCCATATTTATAGTTTTCAATTATAGTTTTTTTTTTCTAAAATAATATAATTTGATTTCATATTTTCTGAACTGGATAAAATGTTTTTTTATTTATTTCAGAATTGTACAAATTGTGCATGAGAGTATGAAATAATTTTAAAGATTAGTGTACAGTATCAAGAAACCTTATCAGTGCAGCATACCAAAAAAACTAAATGAAGAGTTGTTTTAAGGAATTAAGGTTAAGGTTAATTCTAAGATGGCATAGTTCCAATGAAGTTTGAAAGCCCACTAAGGTCTCCAAGCTCACAAATGGCTTACTGATCACTGCAACCAGTTTCCACAGTATGATTTGTTTCCCTCAAAAGATTTAAACTCAGACTTCATCGTGCAAACTAAAAGCGTTACCAAAAAGTGTATTACATTTTTATCAGGTAATATGAATTTTGATAGAAGGAAAAGAAAACAGAAATGGATGTGGTGAACCTAGGATTCACCTGTACATGTTGGCACAGACACATGAGGCACATACTATATTCTGGTGTCATAGGAGTAAAATGCATGTGTGACAGTGATCAGTTGCATTGATTGATTGAGCTTTGCATTTGTTAATGGCATGTGACCCTGTGGAATGGCATTTATAATAAGATGAAGTGACAGCAAGATTGATAATTACTAAGTGGTCCATCTTTGTCCCTGCTTCTGTAGTTACTTACTGCAATAAATTTCTCCTTCATTTCTAGTATATGTTGTTATGATGACCTAGTGAACCCAATATCTGAACCTAACTAACCAACCCTTATTCTGCTTTTCCCCTTAGATTGAGGCACTGTACCAGCTCAAGGAAAATTTCAATTTTTGAAACACAAAGAAACCAAAAGTTGGAGAAAGAATGAATTTGATGAAGTAACCAATAACTTTCAAACAATCAAAACTAAAATTATTAATTTAATTTTAATTATTTGGGAAACCATCTAATGGGTTTTAGACTTCAACGAACTGAGTGCAATAGTAACAGCAAAAATTAAACTTAAGTCCTTGTGTAAATTGTCCAACCAACCCATAAGTTTTTATATTTAGAATGATTTTTCATAAAATTTTGTAAAAATTAATATTTTTTTAAATACTTTTATAAATTTTGTAAAATTCTACTAAATATTTTAAAAATAAATCTCATAAAATATGATTTTTTTAATTATAATAATGATGATAACTCTTTCTAATGAAAATCAAATAATGTACCAGCTCAATTCCCTATCTAGCACCATTTACATCTTTATTTCCCTATCTATCACTCTTTTGTTTTTATTTCCCTATCTAGCACCTTTTTGTTTTTATTTTCCTATCTAGCACTCTTTTATTTTTTATTTTCCTATCTAGCACCATTTTAAAAATAAATAAATAAATAATAAATTATTATTTTTTTATAATTTTAATTTTGAATGCATTAAAAATAAATATTTTCAATGTTTAAAATAATTAGAAATATAATTAATGAATAAATAAATGAGTTTTTACAAAATAAAAATAAAAAAGTAATAAATTAAAAATGTTTAGTTTAAAATTATTATTTTTAAAAATGAAGAAA
>Ga0123342_1011017_pt1 | contig 10096 bp, 5 predicted proteins | sample Turbeawhitnodule_FD_89960 | JGI IMG/M metagenome (GOLD analysis project Ga0123342, IMG submission 89960) | Root nodule microbial communities of legume samples collected from Mexico - Turtle bean Mexico white nodule | ecosystem: Host-associated > Plants > Roots > Nodule | place: Mexico: Nepantla...
GCTTCTTGTAATCCTTTGAGGTGGACTTTGACCTCCATGGGCGTCCTCCATTTGTGCCTCCACCTCTTCTTGAGCTTGATGAGTGGCCTCCATGTTCTCTTGGGCTTGATCTCCATCACAACAAGCTTGTTAGACATTAGAATCATTGCATCCCAAATATTATTCAAACTTAACTCTAACATAATTTTTCAATCTTTAGTCCTCAATTAAAAACTTGTTTCAATAATAATTTATATAATTTTTTTCCTTAACTCACAGATAACTTTTTCAAAACAAAACTATATATAAACCAGCCGAATTCCAAAATAAACAAATTCCTAAATGCAGTAACCATACATCAACAAACTTATATTGTTAAAAATAATAACATCAAATTTTAATTTAAAATTTAAAAAAAAAATTTAGGCACTAAATTATATTAATATTAATCATTCTCATTCTCTTATAAAAATATTATTCTCAAGTAATACATTTTAATTATATATATATATATAAAGGATGGATATCCTAATGTTGGAACTTAGGGAAATTTCTATATCAGAATAGTGTTGTTCATAAGCCCCTAATTATATATGAACAAAAATGTGAGAGAATAAATTTGAAAAGCTTTTTTGGGGAAGCTAAATTTAAAGAAACCTAAAAGCAAAAGAAAAGTAAAATGAATGGTTGAGTTCTCCTTAGACACTCGTCCACTATATTGCAGCTAAAATTCATCTCTGCATCTTTAGCACAGTCTATTTTTTATCCTTTGATGAAGCCCTACAAATTCCTATGTTCTCAAACTTTCCACCAAGGAGCACACAACTTTTTCAGCTCCTCCTCCACTCCAAAAAACAAAGGAGGTTTGGAGAAACAAAGAGCTCATTCTTTCTCTTTTCAGAAAGAATCAAAGCTTACAAAGTTGTTTGCATCTCTTAAGGCTTAATTATTGTGAAAAAATGAATAATAAGTAGGTCACCAAGAGCACAAGCTTCATGCAAACGAACATTCATATCAAAAGTGAGGGATCCCTCTCTTATCCAGGTTATTTTTCACCCATAGTCATAATAGTTTTAATCTTTTATGAGCATTTTTATCTTTGTATTAGTGAAATTATATGATGTGTAGAACAATTGTTTGACCAGAAAACACATCAACTACTCATTTAAAGAGACAAAAATAGAAACGTATGTATACTTCTAATTTCAATTGATCTGTGTGGTATAAAATGGTGTGATCCAGAATGTGAATATATTATAATTTTTTTTATATTTTTTGGAATTTTTTATAATGTTTTAGAAAATATCATAAAAAAATATGATTTTTGTGAATTTTATAAAATAGCATAAAATAAATGTAAAATAAATCTCACAAAATATGAATTATTTAATTATATATGTGTCGATCTGTAAAATAGCTCAATATAGAAATAATATTTTTCATGCCCTAGTTCACCTATTGAGACATAAAAAAATGATGTAAAGTATTAAAATTACAAAAATATTGACTTATAATATCCAAAATACTATTTTCAATTTAATATTCTTTGTAATTCTAACATTTTACATTATTTTTTTCTTAAAACCTCACCCAATAATCTACTACAAGAAAATTAAATAAAAATTAATTATAGAGATAAAAAATAATTAGTTATTATATTGATTAACTTAAATGTTATTTTAGAGATTAAAAAAATTATTAGTACTAAAATAATTTTTATTATTAATAAAATTTATAAATTAATTTTCAAATTGATATCTAATTATGAATCTAAGTTTTAACTATCAATTACTTTTATTCTAAAGTTAGTAGCTAATGAGAAAACTTAAGTGTCAGGACATTTATATAGAAATGTGAAAATAAAAGTTCTGAACTTTCATCAACACAAATTATGATCACACTAATCATCATATATATTTTGTCGTGTTTAAATGTGAGTCTTTTTATTAAGACTTATTCATAGTATTTCCTTTGTAAGTGGCAAAAACAATACTAACTTAAATAAACATTCAAGAAAAATAATTAAATAGTAATCAAATTTAGAGACAAAAAATAATTAGTTATTTTATTGACTAAATTATATATTATTTTAGAGACTAATTTGTATTTAAAATGGTTTCTATTATTGACAAAAAATTATAAAATGGTTTCTAAATTGATATCTAAATTAACTATCAAGGTTTTAACTATTAATATTTACATTAAAAATTAGTTCCTAAAAAACTACTAAAGATAAATTTAGAATATGAAATAGCAAGTAGCTAAAACCTTGATAGCTAATGGTTAGATACCAATTTAGAAATTATTTTATAAATTTTTATAGTAATAAAAACTACTTTAAATATCAATAATTTTTGTAATTTATTAAATGATTTCTAATCTAATCAGTTAGTAACTAATTATTTTGATATGTAAAATTAATTTTATTTAAAGATTTTTTTTTTAAAAATGCTAAGAATAAATTAGAATAATGTTTAGAGTAAACTAACTTTAATAAAGGTTAAAAATAACTTATATCAGTGTAATCTAACTTAATTAAATATAGATATTAAACTCAAATAAAGTTAGTATTGGTTGTATTATCCTAGCCTTAATAAATATTATAATAAAATATTAGTGTTAATTTAAATGAATTAATTATATTGACATAAGCCAAATTAATACCAATTTAAATAAACATAAATATTAATATTAAATTGTATTATTGTCGACTAAATGGACATTAATTTTAATATAATTAATTTTAATAAAAATTGTATTCTATCTTCAAATTAAAATTCGTAAAAATGATTTTAAATTCACTCTGTTTATGTGGGTCATATAACTGATACTATTATTTGACATTTAATAATTTATATTCTTGCATTACAATAAAAAAAAAAACAAAATAAAAGTTAAATATATTTAATATCTTAGTAATATAAGGTTTAGCTCCATCGTTTTAAGTATTTTTTTTCACTAGTTTCTAATTAAATGCTTGCATTAATGACCCAAATAAAACCCTATAGTTTAGTTAAACAACAGTATTAAGAACACAGTATAAAAAATACCTTTCTCTAGATTGTAAACATATAATTTTATAGTGGTATCTAGCAAGTAGTACATTTGAAATTCAAAGAGCAAGTGCATTAATCCCGCGAATTAAAAAAGAAAAGATGATTAGTATCTACTAGAAAAATAAATTAACCATGAAATTAGTCAAATGATAAACATATTCAAAGATACTCCCAAGAGACTTTCTTTAATAATAACCTTTTTTCCCTTAGTTGTTAACGAATTAGATGCCTCATACCCATCAATTGTGGGAATTTCATCATGCATTTTCCGAGTGAAAGAGATCTATTGGGCAGCATTATGAATTATTTTTAGGATCACTACCACATAAAGGAAACAATTTGACTAAATCTTTTTGATAAATATAGTTGTTGTGTATCTGAAATATAAAGGAATCATATTCATATTCATTAAGAATGAATTCTTAACCAGTATATTTTAAGTCTAATTTAATTTATAAGATGAGATTTGCATCCACTTATATATTATAAAATGTCGTGGAATCTTTAACTCATTTTCTTTATATCGAGATTAGTTTGTTGGTGATCTCACATCGACTAGAGATAAGAACAATTAATTGTATATAATTGGGTGCAAATTTCACCTCATGAGCCGGTTTTATGAGGTTGAATTAGACTTAAAGTTCACTCTGTAATATACTATCATAGTCATTTCGAATCTATCCTATCCTAACAAGTGTTTGTTGGGCTTAAAGTCCACATTATAATATAGTTAAGTTTCTGCCATTAATGTTAAAAAAATTATTTTTGTAAAGTGTTTCTTAAAAGTGAAGTTATTATAATGATATTTTGTAGGTATATAATGCATTTTGGTCCACTATATAAGGTTGATAGAGTAGTTGAAGAGAGGCACGATAGCCACTTTTGAATAAACAGTGGAGCTTCTTCTATTCTCTATATATACTATATGCGATAGCTCTCTTTCTGATTATTATTTTTATTATATTGTTTTTTTTATATAGCTGCTGTTTAAAGTAGAGTGGTACTGAAAAAAGACAAGGAAGCATACAGAGAGAGACAAGGCCCTTGTAGCTGAAGGTACCACAACATAAATATACTTTCAATTCATTTGTTAAGAAATTTTATTCTTGTTAATTGTTTTCTTTTCAAATACATAACTGTTGCATTGTCTTTGAAACATTTCAGAAAAAGGAAAAGGTTTACTGTCTTTTTTATTATTATTATTATTAATATTTCTTGACTTATATTCTAATAGACAATATAGTTGAAGATAACCCAAACTAACATTAACAAAAAATAATATCTTATCATGATTAAAAAAATCATGTTTGATTAGTTGAAAAACATATTACAAATTGACTTTAATCCTAACTCAACTCCATAAAACTGGTTATGGGATGAAGTTTACACTCACTTATATACAATAAAATATTTTCATCTCTAATCGATGTGGAATCTCTAACAAAATATTATTAGTATTAAGAGAAGAAAAAAACTCTATCAATTAAAAAATAATATCAATTTTTATTTTATTTTAAGTAATTTCTATCCATAAATTCTTAAAGTTTATTTATTTTTTAAAATTTGTTCGACTAAATAACCTATTTTGTTATAAAATGAGTTACTTCCATTCGAACATAAAATATTTAGGTAATAATATTAATGTAAAAAAATATGTATTTACCCCAAAGTTATTCATGGTTAGATAAATCAAAAGTCTGAAATATAATTAATGAAAAATGAAATGATAATAGGTTGCCTAAATGAAAGTATTTTTATAAAAAAAAATGATAATAGGTTAAAAATATTCCATTACATTTGATCAAATAAATTTCTCTTACATTTCATTTTACTCTGAAGGTATGTGATTTCATCAATCTTAGGTATGAGATTCCATCAATCTTTTTCCTTCCTATATAGTCCCTTTCCATTCTACTTCATTCCTTATAATCTGTTATTTTGAAGATACTTTGCGTCTAATCTTCTTATATTTTATTTTTCTTAATAAATCCATATTCAAATATTGCAAAGTTTTCTTACAATATTACTTTCAAGTGTCGATAATTCTAAACTTTCTTAATAAATCTAATACTTTAGTTTCCAATGTACTAAAAAAAATATTTCGTAGTAATTAGTATTTTCATTTTCAAGAATGTTATGGATATATTTTCATAATATGTGATAGTGCTAATTAATTTTATAAAAGTTACCATCTTCTTAGCCACAAGTACAATTATGACTTGTAACTTACAGTGTTTAATTGCGTAACATATTGTTAATACCTAGTTTCTATAAAAAACAATAATGTTCAAATTAGGTATTGCTTTTACAATTTGTGTTTGGCAATAGCCTAAGAATGGCCAAATCATGTTGATTTAGAAGATGTTTCTCATTGAATAATGTTTATTTGACAATCATAATATCACTAAAAAAATGAAAATCATAAAATAAAAATCAATTTTAGAGACTAAAAATAATTAGTTGTTATAATAACTAAATTAGAGATATTTTATAGACTAATTTTTTTTTTCTAAATTAATTTATATTATTGTCAAGTAGTTTTTAAATTGGTATCTAATTATTTAGATTCTAAATTTGGTAGCAAAAATCTTACGTAATTAGATACCAATTTAAAAATCATTTAACATTAATAGAAATTAATTTAGAAATATTTTTTTTAAAATATCTCTAATTTAGTCACATAACACCTAATTAGTCGTTAAAATTGATTTTTATTTCATGATTTTTTTTATTACATCCACTCCATAACTACTTATAATAGTATTTTAAATTAAAAAATAAATTAAATATTAATTTATTAAGATGATAAGGAGATGTTTTTCACTGTAGAGAAAATTAATGGTGTCCAAAAGAAAAAAAATTCCTGAATAATAAAGAGAAAAAGGAAAGTAAAAACGAAATGAGAAGGAAAAAACGAGAAAGTGGGAGAGATTTTCACATATAAATTAATAACAATAGTACAGTGGCAGGTGCCCAAAGGATTCAGTCAAAGCTGCAATAGTTGAACCTAAAGTTTACACACATCATTACACTTCTAGAATTCAGAAATCCCCTTTTTCTCTTCAATTTTAGGGATTAATTTAATAAAAAAAATAGATCCATTATTATAGGTAAGATTTATATTGTTTTTCAATTAGATTTGAAGTTATCCTCAAGTAAAATTCCAACTCTAACTAAAAAAACAACACAAAACAACATTTATTATATTATATATAAGAGCATTTTTAATTAAAGTTTTTGTAAATAATCCTCCTTTTGTTACTTTAAATAGTTACATGAAATTAAACAATTCACTCTTAATTAAGCACCCAAAACAGTAATTAAATTTAAGCAATTCGTCCTACTGTGTATAGCTCTACTTTAATGGACATTTTCTTGTAAGAAGTTTATTGCCTATAATTTAATTTAAAAAGTATGTACAAACTTATGGTTAAGAGTTAACTTAATTTTTTTATGGATTAATTTAATTTTAGTTGTATCCATATGAGCATGTGTTTTGAAAATGGTCAAATTTGACTCTCATGTTTCATGACTTTTTGAACTCATAGTGCCTTGTGGGGCTGTAACTGCACTCATTGCCCAAAATATTTTTTTCAAGTTGTTAGACTCTTTTCCTTCCAACACTTCATATATATATATATATATATATACCCCCACACACCTCTTGTTCCATGCACAAGTACAACCCTTCTAAACCAAATTATTCAGAACTTGGAGCATTTTCTGAATTTTGAAGATCATCACATAAGCACACACAGATACTTCCTAGCTCTTTCAAGCCCAAACACCATTTTCTCCTTTCAGAAGCTCTTGTGAGAGCTAGAGGTGTGTGTGTGTGTGGAGAACACTTGAAATTTGTTAAACTCTCACAAAATCCACCACCTCATAACAATGCTTAAATCCATGTTTGAGTGACACACATCTTTGCATTTTTATTTTCTTTAAGTTGACTGGTAACTATTTGATTATAATCATACATAACTCAATCCTACTGAACAGTGATTGCAATCTCTGAGGCTGCATATTAGACTCTGAGTCTTGACTCTGAAGCCTAATTTGGGTTGGTGTCTCTCTCTCTCTCAAAGCAAGATGATGGAAAACAGTGGAAGCAGAACTTATGAACAGGCATTTGATGTCTCCTATGACACGACTCAACCAGCAGGTTCCAAGTTCTTTGATGATGATGGGCATCCCAAAAGAACTGGTAATCAAATAACCTCCAAAATCCAAGTATTTTGAAGTTCACTACAATTTCACTTCATCTCATGGACTTGTTATTTTGCAAATAACTCTCTTCTTTTTTTCTCTAAAACAAGCAGAACCAATTGTGTTGGTTATTGGTAATTAGTCATTTGAAAAGCACTGACTTTTGTGTTTTACAAAACAGGAACTCTTTGGACTGCAAGTGCCCACATAATAACTGCTGTTATTGGTTCTGGGGTTCTATCTTTGGCTTGGGCTATTGCTCAGCTTGGTTGGGTTGCTGGTCCTGCTGTGATGATTGTCTTCTCTGGCGTAACTTCTTACACCTCAATTCTTCTATCTGCTTGTTACCGCACTGGTGACCAAGTCACTGGCAAGAGAAACTACACCTACACGCAAGCTGTTAGCTCCTACCTAGGTATGCATGCACCCCAACTCAATTATGGTATTTTTGGAAACTTTTTTCATAACATTTCAACAAAATTATTAAGAGATACGAAATAGTTTATGTATAAACTAATATGAACTTAACCGAACTCATTTTATATTGTCTCTCCCAAAAATACCTACTTATAAGTTTGTCCAAAAGGACCATAAAATCAAAACCAGAGTCTTTTCATCAAGAAAAGAATTTTGGGTGCTTCATGTTTCTAAATAAAATCATTCTTGGGTTTTGCAGGTGGTGCGAATGTGAAGTTTTGTGCGTGGGTTCAGTATCTGAACCTTTTTGGTGTGGCAATTGGATACACCATAGCAGCTTCCATAAGCATGATGTGAGTTTTGAAAAATGCAATTGTTGTTGTGTGCATGAAAGTGTAAGAAGAAATGTGCTAATTGGGTGTTTTGGGTTGTTGATGAAACAGGGCAGTTAAAAGGTCTAATTGTTATCACAGTAGCGGAGGAAAAGATCCATGCAAAATGAACAGCAATGTTTACATGATTTCATTTGCAATTGCGGAAATTGTTTTATCCCAGATTCCAGATTTCAACGACTTATGGTGGCTCTCTATTCTGGCTGCGGTCATGTCCTTCACATACTCAATAATTGGACTTGGTCTTGGAATTGCTAAAACTATAGGTATGATTCTATTCATGTTATGTTATAGAATTGTTATCATCATTATGAGTTCTGGATTGGACTACTACAGGGTAGAAATTTGACTTGAATTGCTCATGTATCAGGAAATGGAGTAGTTAAAGGAAGCTTAACTGGTGTAACTATTGGTACTGTCACAGCAACACAAAAGATTTGGAGGACCTTCCAAGCTCTTGGTAACATAGCCTTTGCCTACTCCTACTCAATGATCCTTATAGAAATTCAGGTACATCTACTTTTGCTGAATTTTGTCACACTCAAATGAGCTGCACTGTTCAAAACATAATTGTATATGTAGTTTCTTAGGTATTATTTGTATGGTTTTGGAATCAGAATTGATATTTTACATCAACAATCTGTGTAATTCTTAATGTGAACATTTATTATATGGTTTATGTTTTTGTCTATATTATGAAACAGGACACAGTCAAATCCCCTCCTCAAGAGTCAAAGACAATGTCCAAGGCTACTTTAGTCAGTGTCTTAGTGACAAGCATTTTCTATGTACTATGTGGTGGCTTTGGCTATGCTGGTTTTGGAGATGCAAGCCCTGGAAACCTGCTCACTGGTTTTGGCTTCTTTAACCCATATTGGCTCCTTGACATAGCCAATGTTGCCATTGTTGTCCACCTAGTTGGTGCATACCAAGTTTACTGCCAACCCCTTTTCCAATTTATTGAAAACAATGCATCAAAAAAATTCCCAGAAAGTGACTTTATGAGCAAGGAATTTGAAGTACCATTCCCTGGCTGCAAACCCTTCAAGCTCAACCTCTTCAGGTTGGTGTGGAGGACAATGTTTGTGATCTTCTGTACAGTGATGGCTATGCTGCTACCATTCTTCAATGACATTGTGGGGCTTATTGGAGCCATTGGATTTTGGCCCCTCACTGTGTATTTCCCAGTGGAGATGTATATAGTTCAAACCAAAATGCCAAAGTGGAGCAAAAAATGGATTTGGTTGCAGATTCTTAGTGGTTCATGCTGCATCATTACTGTGATAGCTGCAGTAGGTTCCATTGCTGGGATTGTTGATGATCTTAAAGTTTACAAGCCATTCCAGACCAGTTACTAGTTGGGTAGATTTACTCAGTTAATTAACATCATTGTAATTGTAAGAGATTCCATTAGCAATTTACAAAAAAAAAATAATGTAAATTTGTGCTAATTTGAAATCTGTAGGAGGTGGTCTTGTTTATTCCTTACTGTGATCATACTTTGTAATTTCAGTTCTGCTTCCTAATTTCCAATGAGAAAAAAGGAGTACATGATTTCAAACTATCGGTTTTAAGAACTTTCTTTCTCCTCATAATATCCAGTTTTTTTTTTACTTAAAATAACCTATTTTTGAATTAATTTACCAAGGTAACCTCTATCTTCCAAAGGTCAGAAATCGATTATTTCCAAATAAATTTCACAGCATCACGAATCTCATTTTTTTTAATTGCACATAAGAAATCGGTAAGAGTTGATTAATTAATTTTTTTTAAGAATATGTTTTGATTTAATTTTCAGGGTTTTTAATTTTTTAAAATATTTTAGTTAAAATTAAAATTTTAATTATTTTTAAAATCTGCTTTTAACATTTTTTATTCTTAAATAAAAAGAAATGTTTTAATATGTGTAATTAGCTTCATTATTTAATTTCTATTTAATAAGTATGGATATTTTAATATTCTTAATTATTTTATTTTTATATTTGTAAGTAATATTATTTTATTTTATTTTTGAGAGAGAGAGAGAGAGAGAGAGAGAGAGAGAGA
>Ga0123342_1011018_pt1 | contig 10096 bp, 7 predicted proteins | sample Turbeawhitnodule_FD_89960 | JGI IMG/M metagenome (GOLD analysis project Ga0123342, IMG submission 89960) | Root nodule microbial communities of legume samples collected from Mexico - Turtle bean Mexico white nodule | ecosystem: Host-associated > Plants > Roots > Nodule | place: Mexico: Nepantla...
AAAGTAAAGGTTCATACCCATTGCATGTACTTGGAACTTGTGCTGTGATCAATGTTGTTACTGCCAAAATATAAGCCATAACAAGCACCACAACACCAAACACTTTCTTCTCTCCCATATTCTTTTTATTATGTGGCTACCTTGTTTTCACTCTTAATTTGTTTTCAACTAACTATTGGTAGCATAACTCACTTATATAGACTTAACATTGCTTTGGAATAATTTCATATCCTTAAAGTTTTCATTTTCTTTTCATATCCTCTATATGGTATATATTAAATATATTTATTATTTACAAAAAATAATTGATAAAAATTAAATTTTAATAAATTTAGTACAGAATATATAAACTTTTATGGCTTATATATAGTCATCTTGAAAAATAAAATTGAGATTCTATAATAAATGAGGCATAAATGTGCATATAAACTGATGAATTAAGAGCTTGAAATGGTAAGAAAATATCTAAATTAAAACAACTTTTTAGTTCTTAAAGGACAGACATGCATTAGCTTTAGAAGTTTAGTGGGCCTTTTTGGAAAATATCCCAATGGGAATAATATTCATATTTTGTTTCTAAAATTAAATAATAGAGTTAATTAAACATATGATAAATTCATTGACTTGAGATATAGTTGTGAAATAAAGTATTGCACCGTCATAAAAAAAAGTTAGCATTGTTCATATTATCCAAGAATTTAGGATCCATAAATTCAACTAAGTTAAGCAAAGGTGAATTACTCTCTTGGACTAAGAGATGTTGGGTATTTCAGTTATGCCTTCACCTATTTATTTAAGTTCATATTTCCATCACCAATCTTTAGAATCCAATCAACAAATTCTTTTATATCTACAACACTTTCAATTGATTCCTGACTTGTTAATCTCATATTCTCTAGAAGTTTAAAAACTTTGCAGTATTTTCATAATTGAGAAAAGTTTATTGTGGTCTTTACAATGTCGTATCTTGATCCATTCGTGTCAACCTGCAGAATTTGCCTAAAATCACATCCTAATACAACAACTTTACTATCAAAAAGCTTGTTACTGTTATCTTCGTCTACAACCTTCATAATAATAATATCATAAAATAATTATAATAAAAAATACTATAAAATTGTATATATTAATTTTAATTATTATTTTTTAGAATGATTTGATATAATGTAATGTGTAGATTTTGGAACATATTAAATAAATGTCACGTGTAAAAAAATCATTACATATTAGTTATAATAAATTATTCAATAATTTTCAAATATAAATAATTCAAATTTTCAAATAAATAAATTCTTAATGTAATAAGTGGTAGTCATTATTAATGATGTTTACTGTTGCAACCATCTTTATTTTAATAGTAATGAGTTTTTAGTTTTTTTGGTAGAGTTTGTAACAGTAGCATTCATTTTAATTTCACTTTATTTGAACAATTGTTAACATATTTTAAGAAATACTTTCTTAAATTAGACTTAGTTGCAATATTTTGTAACATATTTTAAGAAATACTTTCTTAAATTAGACCTAGTTGCAATATTTTGTATTAATGTGAGTTTGATTATTGAAACAAATAAAAAGATAATGACAAAATCATTTTGTTCCAAATAATTAATGTGAGATACTAAAAATAAATACCTAAGATTTTCAATTTATTGAAATTGATTCTGGTTAAAGAAGATTGATAAATATTTGAAATAGATAGAGAAAAATATTTGCAATATTTATTTGAAGAAATTTGTTTAGAAAAAAATGTATTTAAATGATAAATAGGAAACAATGACAAATAAAATAATCTATAAACCACACAAATTTAATTATTTTCATTTTTGGATACAATATCAGTTTGGTTGAAGGCGTTTTGAAAAAGTATATGTGTCCAAGATATTTGGTTTAACTGTCATAATTAAATAATTTGTAATAAATATAAAAAAAATGTATAATTATATTTGTCTAAAAAAATTTATTCATTTAAAAAAATTAAAGTCGATGATTTAAATACTTTTTATTACTAATTAACTTTTTAAAAAATCAGAAAAATATTTATTGCTATATGCATATCTTTTTGGATTTGTGCAATTACACAATGTTTGGTGAAATTCTTTCCCATTTTTACTCTAATAATTATTGTCTATTGAGCTTTTTCTCTACTTCTATAACATTCTTCTTCGTTATATTTTTTAAAGTTATATAAAAATATAATTTATATAATTAAATATATATTTATATATATAAATGTAAATAAGAAAATATGTAAATAAATTACGAAGAAAATATTGATATATAAGAAATAAATAACTTATAAATTTTATATATTTTATATTTTTATTTAAGTAGGAAATAAAAGAATTAACTTTAGATTTTATATTTACTTAGGATATATAAAAACTTTGAAATTTTATTTATTTAAGATTTTTTTTATGTATAACATAAAATAAGTTAGGATTGTTTTTTATTTAAGATTTTTTATATAAAAAAAACATTTATTTCAAATTTTTATTTATGTACGACATTAAATAATTTAGATTTACTATTTATTATTATTTTTAATAATTTTTTAAATTTATTTATTTCTGATATTTTATTTAAGTAGGACATTAAATAATTTAGAATTTATATTTATTTAAAATTTGAATAATTTAAGAATTTTATTTATTGTAAATTTTTATTTAAGTATGAAATTCAATAATTTAATATTCGTATTTAATTATAATTATAATTTTAAATGATTTAGATATTTTATTTATTAAATTTTTTTATTGAAGTATTATATTCAATAATTTAGAATTTGTATTTGTTTAAAATTTTAAATAATTTAAGAGTTTTGTATTGTAATTTTTTATTTAAGTATGACATTAAAAAATTTAGGAATTTTTTTTATATTTCCATTCAATATATTATTCTGGCATCAAAATATTGAAAAGTAATAATAACTTAATTATATGAATTAAATTGGTTGCCATAATTATTCTATTGTACAATATTAAGTTCGATTGCCACTATGATATTTATAAAACATATAAGTAATATAGGAGTTAATGAAGGCAATTTATTCAAATTATTAAGCCTGAAGGTATTTACACACTTTATTTGTATTTTTGACAATTAATTTGAAGATAATTAAAAAATAAAGCTATCTATAAATTTGATTAACACTCATAATTCCTATAATTAAAACTCATAACAATATTAATAGAAATTCTAATAATTTTCAATGTTTGAAGAGATAATTATGGAGAGAATCTTTAAAATATAGAAAAAATCATAGCTAAAAAATATAATAATTCCACCCATCAATCTGAAAATAAATAAGATATAAAAGTTAAAACTACTCATATCAATAGGAATTAAAAGTCATAAAATAGGAATTTTAATAATGCTTTAATAATTGTAATAAACTCTATTTAGATATTATTTCATATTTCTTGTATCAATTGCTAGTGACTAAAAGTTTTTGGATGTAGAAAAATATTTGGCAATTAATTTTCTGCAATTATGACTTTAAACATCATCGACCTTATTGACCCCTTTAATTTACGTTTGAGAAATTTGTCCAACACACTCAAATTTTCACAAAGACAAGTTTTATATAGAAATTCAAACTACTATTTACATAGGCATACAACCAAAACATAAAAATAAAATAACATAGGCATACAAAAAAAATTAAAATAAAGATTTGTTGAAAAATTTATTGTATGGTCATTCTTTGTCTTTCCAAGTAAATAATTGTATGGATTTATAGAGATTGTATAGTATAGTTTTTCCCTCAAAATTCTTTTCTTCGTATGGCAATATCCAAAATTGACAATGAGATCTCATAGCACTTGACAAACATTTGTTTCTCAAGGTTCTCTGATTTACGCACAAAGCTCTGGAAGTCATATCTATGGAAAACTCTTTCAACCTATAATGCACATTCAACCACATCATTTCTAAAAACAACTAATGTTTTTTAATCTCTTCGAAGAGTAAATGATTACAAAAGTGAATCAGAGAACACTAAAATTATAGTCACATCTATTTATAAGGAATCAAAATTTGCATGAGATAAAAACTAGACTGCTAAGTACTAAAAATTTATGTTTGGCATTTCTTCAATAATAATAGATCCAACATCAAATGCTTTAGTCATAAGGTAATTTGTAGCACCGATTAATTTCATACCTTCGTCAACGGCCTGCCAAGAAATCAATCTTATTAAACGCTAACACAATTGATTAGGAAGGAGGCATGATGTGTTGAAAATGAAGCTTTGATGCCTCCAAATCCTTGAAGACTGCTTGAAGACTTTGTTGTTGTGTTTAGGGTTTAGTTCTAGATTGTTTAGAATTTGCTAGATCATCTCCTAATCAATTCACAATTGAATCAATCTGGTTTTAAAAAGAAAAATATTTTTCAAAGCTAAGTGAAAAACAACCTCTTGATTTCTCGTTTTAATTAGTTGTTTTTCCTCAGCCTGTGTGAAGGGTCTTTTGAACTGTTTTGGTTTGGTTGGCTTAGCTGTCAAAACCAATTCAACATGTTAAATCGACATTTCAACCAGTTGATTTTTGAATTTCTTAACAACTTTTCATGAAACTGTTAAATCTGTTTTCAATTATTTACAAACTTTTTTGGCTCATGTTTAACAAATTAAAATGGCTAGTTTGATGTGCTATAAAGTTGTGATTACCCTTCCTATTTCAAAGTAGAGAGAAAAGAGATTAAGGAAAGATTTTGAGTGAAAGTTTGGCTTTAAGAAAGCAAGATTGCCTTGAGTTGTGCTTTGGTTAAAGAGTGGATTAGGAGCAACTGTGATTTCTTGTAATCAGGTGTAATTTGTTCCATATTCTCTTGCAATTTTTTTTCAGTTTAAATTCTTGAAAACTGTGTATTTGTAAGGTCAGAGGATTGTTCTGACTGTGTGTGTGAAGTCAAAGAGGGTGTGTTCTTGAGAGGTCAAGATAACCTCTTTGAGGTTGTGGTGTGTTGTAATTTGTTGTTAGTTACCTAGTGGAATACCCAGTGAGTTTTTGGGGACTAGATGTAGCTCTGGTAAGGTGTGAACCAGTATAATTGTTTGTGTGATCTTTTCTCTCTGTCTCACTCATTTAAAATTTCAACCGGTTGTTTTTCTGATAACAGTTTTAATAAGTTTGTTTTCTTGGCTGATCTGATTCTTTGGTCTATCTTCATTCTTGGCCAATATTTACAAAAAACTTTCCTTAAACAATTCACCCCGTCTTGTTAAGGTCATTAATTCTTACATTATGAACATACAATCTAACCAATGAAACACTATCTGTTTAGATGGATTGCTACCCTTAAATGAGGGTAACAGGCCATAGTGGATGTTAATTATATCCTTCATGTCAACTATGAAAAAGAATGAGAAACAGAGAATGGAAGATGGATGACGTAGTTCTTGTTTAAGAGAAGTAGGGGAAGCCAATATATGGCCAAGCTATCATGACTATAAAATAAAAAGGAAAGAACAACACAACATATATTATAGATTTAAATTGTTTTCCCATCTTTAGAGGGAGATAAATATTCTCAGAAAAGAACTCCTAATTTGAAGAATTTAAAATCAATTACAACAATCGGTGATCAAGTTATTTACCTAAATATATCTCCCAAGTACTAAAAATTGGTGTTCTGAACCAACTCCAAAATCTCCTCTTCCCTTGTATTATATGGTCTTGCTGCTAAATAATGATAAGAAACACCTTGCATTTTAAGAAAAAAGAATCACTTCACTTTCTAGACCTCTATAATGGTTAATGTTGAATGCATCAAGTAAGTAATTAACTAAGATTGAAAGTAATTAAAAATAAACCAATTAATTATATATTGTAAATAAAAACATTTGTCATACCATAAGCATATAACCTTCTTAGGAGATTCAATTGTAAAACCATTGCATCAAAATCGTCATGACGTGAATGAGTAAATAAAAAAAGGATAGAAAAGATAAATGCATGGCACACCAAAAAGCGAAAAACAAATTGTAAAAGGGATAAACAGAATCGACACAAAAGATAGAAGCAAGAAACTGTGAACAGAAATCCCTAAAAAACTGCATCAATTGCACAAAAAAAAAAAGTAACAAACAGAGAACTGAAAATATAAAAAAAATGGAGAAAACGAAAAATAAAATACAAAAAAACCCAACAAACAATCAAATAGTCAAATTAGATGAAGAAGAAAGGAACATGTGAAATCCAAAAACAAATCAAGAAGGAGAAAAAAAAAAAAAGGACAAATAAAAAATGGACAAAAAAGATAAATGCAAGGCACACTAGAAAGCAAAAAAAAAAATCATAAAAGAGATGAACAAAATCGACACAAAAGATAAAACCAAGAATTTGTGAACAGAAAACCCTACAAAACTGCATCAGTTGCGAAAAATGTAACAAACAGAGAACCAAAAAGATAAAAAACACTTGAGAAAAGAAATTGTAAAAGAGATGAAGAGGATCGAAAAAAAAAAGATAAAAACAAGCAACTTTGATCAGAAAACCCTAATAAAATGCAAAAAAAAAGTAACAAACAGAGAACTAAAAATATGATAAATGTTGGAGAAATAATGGCAAAAGTGATGAAAATATTTGACATAAAAGTTAAAAGCAAGCAACTTTGATCAGAAAACCCTATAAACTACATCAGTTGTGAAAAATGTAACAATCAAATAACCAAAAATATCAAAAACAGTGCAGAAAAAACCCGTAAAACGTAACAAACAGAGAACAAAAAATATCAAAAACACGTCAGATTTAAAACATACTAAAAAAGGAAATGATAAAAATGAGATGAAGAAGCGATATAAAAGATTACCTTGTCCATGGAAAATGAAAAGAAGAAAATCGAACAAAAATGAAAAAATGGCTCTATACAACATTGTATATATAGTGAAAATCAATCGTCATTGTCATTTCAAATTTCAAAAGCATGCGTCATTTCTACAGATATCTAATGGTGTTTTTGGACAAAAATATTTTCCAATACGACATCTCTTCAGTTGCCCGAAATGGTGAAAAAGAGTAAAGGAAAAAGGAAAGAAGGGAGGGCAGAAGATTGAGATGAACGGTTAGGATTAGGGTTGAGAGAAAATGGAGTGATCATGTTTCAGAGAGAGAGAAGGGGGGAAGCGGATTGAGAGAGAAAAATGTGATTTTAAAAAAGCGTTAGATGACATGTTTTGGTTGGTCCAAGTGTGGTGTGTTGATTGTGGAGGTTTTACTACTTTTCATATTAAATCATTTTGAATTTTTTGTGCAAAAATTTTGTGGTGCTGACACGTGGAGAAAGTTATCCTTTGTATTATAGACATATTTGATATTGATGTTAAATATTTGTACCAAAATGATTGACTAGATTGGAGGAAATAGGTTTAAATGTTTTGTAAAAAGCCAATGGCTTGACCTGCCAAAGGCTTAATCTATTTATTAAAAAGGTTAAATTTTAACATGTTAAAACTAAATTTATGATGTTGAAAAAGTTTATACATTCGGTTTATCTCATAACATTATATATTTTAGATATAATATAGAATATATACACACATGAGAGTATAATTATTAATATTAATTGTACTTGTATAGACAAAGTGTGCCTAGATAGTACTTGTAACTTCTTGTACAATTCTGCGTAGCTCCCTTTCTCCTCACTCTAAGTCTTCTTCTTTAGTTTACTGGCACTCAGTTGGGGTTGACATGTAAAAATTTCTCTGAAGATCAAGTAAGTATTCATTATACAAAGTGTATATTAAGAACTGATTAAAAGCGTCCTTATACCTCTATAAAGGGTTTATTTATAGTGTTTAGTCATGGGCCATTTTTTTTAATGGGTCGAATCTATCATATATCATCGTTAGCTTATTTCTAGGGAGGTTCCCTCATTTCTCGAAGTGTTTCCCAGATTTGGTGGGAGATGTCCCGAATTCTCAGGGAGTTCTCGAAACTGCCTTAAGTGCTATTTATTGTAAGTGTTATTTATTGTAAGTGCTTTAAATGAGTCTTCAACTGGTCGGTCGGTCACCAAGGTCGAGTGAGATGGCTTGTCCGGTACCGACCGGTACACTTACCCCCTAGGCTCGAGGAATGTTTACTTCTGAAGAGCTGGGATGTGACTGTTGGATATCCCGAGGTAAGAAATGACATGGACACATTAAATGCATTGTCAAAGATGTGGCGTACGTCTTCTCAACACGTCGTTCGAATGTGTCTGTTTGATCAAAAAGATCCAACGATCGTGAGGCCATGTTGCTTTAGATGTCGATCACTGTGTGCCCTTGGATGATAGCAATTTAATGGTGCTGAAGAATGGACGTTTCATTCTCTTCTTACTTCTTCTCTATAAATAGAAATGAATGATGAACATTGCAACATTTACTTTCTCTTTCACCACTGCTAAGTTTATCGAGAGTTTTCCGAGTGCCGAGTGCTTTTGAACTGCCTTCTTTTTTTACGTTTTCACTTCAAGAGGTTAGTAATGGCTTCTTCTGCTGGGTCTTCTAGTGGCATTCAATCATTGTTCACTGGATATTGCCTTGTTGAAATCATGGTTGCTTGTTGTATTCTATCTTGGCCTCACAGTAGGCGTCAATATAGTCCCACATCGCTCAGGAGTCAAGGCCAAAGGCAGTTTATATACAACTTCCTCCCTCAACCTGCCTAGGCCCCTTTTAAGGACAAAACTGTGATGAAGCTTCGAGCTCCAAAGCGGAAAATACCTCAGATGCGACGATTGACCCTAGCGATACTATCTCTCAGAATCGAAGTCGGATTATTTGTTCTGGTATGCCAATATAGTCTCACATCGCTTAGGAGTCGAGGCCAACGACAGTTTAAATACACATTCCTCCCCTAACCCTCTGAGGCGCCTTTTAAGGACAAAACCGTGACGAACCTCCGAGACAGGGCTGAATTGGGCTATTTTACAAATAATCTCTCACGGATTTATTGGTGCTGCGCTTGTTTTCTTGGCGGGAACTAGTTATGATAGACTATGTCTTCTTTATCTCGACGAAATGGGTGGAATGGCTATCCCAATGCCAAAAATATTCACGATTTTCACTACCTTGTCGATGGCTTCTCTTGCATTACCGGGCATGAGCGGTTTTGTTGCAGAATTGATAATCTTATTGGGAATCATTACCAATCAAAAATATCTTTTAATCACAAAAATACTGATCACTTTTGTAACCGCAATTGGAATGATATTAACTCCTATTTATTCATTATTTATCTTACGTCAAATGTTCTATGGATACAAGCTTTTTAATACACCAAATTCTTATTTTTTTTTATTTGGGGCCACGAGAATTATTTATTTCAATTTCTATCCTTATACCCGTAATAAATATTGCCATTTATCCAGATTTTGTGTCCCAAGACCTTCAGCTAGGGGGAATTCGTTTCCCTTAGATCTCGACTGTAGGGTTTGTTCCGGTACGCCAATACAATCCCATATCGCTCAGGAGTCGAGGTCAATGGCAGTTTAAATACATCTTCCTCCCCTAAACCTCTTAATGCCTTTTAAGAACAAAACAGTGACGAAGTTTCAAATTTCAAAATGGACCATACCTCGAATGTAGTGATTAACCTTAACGATGCTATCTCTTGAACTTGAGTTAAAAAAATAATAATAATGCTTTCAAATTATTAGGCATATGGAATCATTAGCTGCTTCGTGTCATTAACATATTTTTCAACCACTTCTATGTAAAGGTAGAAAAATAATTATTTGTTTATTCAATAGAAATATAAGATCTTTTACAAAAGAAAAGATAAAACTACGACAATTAAAATGAAGTAAAATAAAGAAAAAATTAAGAAAGACTGCTACAGTTTTACACTATTATTTAAATACAAATAATTATTAGTATAGTTTATAAGATAATTTTTAGGAAAATACTTTTACTATATGTAATATTTATTATTAAATAATATATTTTATTGTTCGTAATCAAATATTTAAAATTATATATATCTTTTTGATCCGATCGGTCATCGGTAGTCGATGACGTCAGCATCAGAGAACCACGTGGACCACTCGCAGGGTGACACGTGGACCAGGTGGCAGAGAGGTCGGGGGACGATCGCCAAGAGAGGTGATC
>Ga0123342_1011019_pt1 | contig 10094 bp, 3 predicted proteins | sample Turbeawhitnodule_FD_89960 | JGI IMG/M metagenome (GOLD analysis project Ga0123342, IMG submission 89960) | Root nodule microbial communities of legume samples collected from Mexico - Turtle bean Mexico white nodule | ecosystem: Host-associated > Plants > Roots > Nodule | place: Mexico: Nepantla...
CCACATTTTACTTTGATATAAAATCAAATAACAATATATTTATTTAATTTAAAATAAAACCATATCTCATAAATCTAATTTAAATATTTATTGTGGTGTTATTTTTTAAAATTATTCTTAAAATCACTATTTTCTTTATGTATTAATCCATTCTTCTAATCCAAATTTTAATTTTCCTTCAACAAGGACTTCTTGACGTCTTAAAACTTTAAAATTTGTGTTCTTTTCTTCGCCACTTCACTTAGTCTTTGCGCAGGTATGTTCTTCACAGCACTAAATGCTCATTTTCACTTGCTTTTCAGTTTTCGTATATAAAGATGAGTTTTTGTGTTGTTTTTTTTTTCTTTAGACAATCTCAAGTTTCCGAGATTTTATCTTCCCATCTCGTTGATCTTTTTCCTAATGTACTACTGCATTGCTAAACAGGTGAAGGATGGAGATAAATTTGGGAAAACTTGCATTTGATATTGATTTTCATCCGTCAGATTATCTTGTGGCCACGGGTCTAATTGACGGTGACCTCCACCTGTATGTTGCTATTAGAGTTGCAGCTTTCATAGCTAACACATTTAGCTATGATGGTGTCTAAAGAAACAAGCATAAAAATTAAAAAAAAATTCACTATTATCGCCCTCTCGGTCATGAGAGACATTATCAACATTATCCACACGCCGAAACGAAATTATATCATTCTCAACATTAGAATAATAAATTTGAGAATTAGAAACAAAATCACGAAGCTCATTAGTAACCTGGAAGAAGATTATTCCTTGGATAAATTATTTCGAATCTTTCCACAACATCAATAGTAATGGCTTCATTCAAGTCCTTCATACAAGAAAGAGTAGCAGAAGAAGATTTCGACTCAATATTTTGTTCTTCTCGTACCACTCGTCCGGTAGATTCACCACCCGTGCTTGAAAAACCACTCAGATCATCAAAAGCATAATAAGAGTTTGAAATACACATTTTACCTTTAAAGAACGAATGAAGCTTCAAACGTTGTAGCTCTCAGGAAGCAATAAAGCCCGTATAAAATGATAACAACTAGAATGAGATGCCTATTTATAAACAAGACAAACCCTAGATACTGAAAAGTCACAAACCTTTCCAAACCGTTCAAAAAATTAATCAATTGAGGGTTCAAATCATTTAGTCTGAGCAGGCAAAACACGGTAAACGAGACATTTAAATCATATCAAATCATATCTCGAAATTATCATATTATATTTAGACATAAATATTTTTTTAAAAAACTTTAAGCAAAATTCTTTATGCCTCGGGAGCCAGTGTACTGATAGGCCAAAACCGAGAGGTTAGGCCGAAAGCTAATATCGAAATGACCTTTCGGTTATAATAATAAATATATAAAATAAAACTAAAACATATATATAACAAGGCCCAAATTAGATAAGAAACCTGCGTTAGGGGGTGCGTAAATAATAAAACGGTGTAGAAAGAAAGTCCAAAGGTAAAGTGAAAAGTCCATTAAGAAAACTGCATAAATAGGAGATCAACATAAAAGGTAAGTAAGAGTGATTTATGTCTCATGAACATAAAACCATTTCTGACTTTAGCATCGGAGTGCCTTGCAAGTACACCCCCCATCTGTGTGAAGGAGAAGCTGAGAGCACCCAGTTTGAGGAGAAGTTGAGAGCATCCAGCCCTAGTTGAAGCCGAGAGTGTCCAGCACAAGGAGAAACCAAGAGAGTCCAGTCCAAGTAGTAACGAAGAAAAGCCCAAGATTGGAAGATTTATAAAAGAGTTAATCTTGTCAACCTGATTCTAGTGTTATTGATCTTGCTGTAAGAACAATTATTATTATTATTATTTTATTATTTATATTAAATGAGATGACGCCGTCCCACCTTACAAGTGTTAAAATTTATTTAGGCATAATGTCAAAATGGGTGCCAAATAGCAAAAACAATGGATCAATCGAAAGGTCTCACAATTGACAGAGAAAATGAAAGTCGGTGATGTAAATAAAATGGGGAGTGGCAAGTAGAAAATTCAATGCTCGGCCAGCATAACTAGCCCAGGACTTGAATAGGTTGTGGAGATGTTAAAAAGTGGGAGACGAATAACAAAACTTCTGGGTTAGGCGGAGACGTACATGCTTTTAAGGGTTGGTAGTGCTATTGGTGTACATATTGAAACTGAGAGTGAAAAATAGCATAACTGCTAGACCAGCCGGATGTGCCTAGGCTTTTTAGCCAAATTTGGTGCGCATATAAAATCGCAATTTTAGTAAATAGCAAAACTGATGAATCAGCTTAATGGGCCCGACTTTTTTCAGAACTGAGGGTATGGAAAAATGAAAACAAGGGGTTTTAAAAGTAAAATATAAATAAAAGTAAAAATAAAAAACTAGAGGCCCAAGAACTTGCATACTTAAAAACCACATATCCCCTAGCCAAAACCAAAAGATTTAGCCGGTGGGCTCCATTTGCACCAAACAGAAACTAGACAGTTTCTTCTTGCACCCTTATATTTTTCTTTCTGCACCCCCAATATTTTGTAAATTCCGAAATTAACCTTCACCTGTTATTTGAATTCGATATCTAGGAGTGTGCTACGGATTCATCAATCCGAAAGTGAATCATGTTGCTTTCCATATGAGGGGTGTTCTGAAAGCAAAGTTTGCATAAATTTTTGATTTTCAGATTGTTGAATTTGGAAACCTAATTTCTATTACGGATTGGTGGATCTATAATGATTCTTTTTCAATTATGGATTTTTGAATCCATAATGCATATTTTGAATTACGGATTGACTAATCTGGAATGGTTTTTTCAATTATGGATGTTTTGCATTTTTTTATTTTGGATTAACACTATCATTCATGTACTACCGGAAATATCAATCCAAAAGATTACTGGACGTGCCAATCCAAAATTTTACCGAAAGTGTCAATCCGAAAATTTATCAGATTTCGTAATCCAGAATAAAAAAAATAAATGTACGATTTTATATAGGGACAATTTTGTCTTTACACAACCTTGTAGGGGTGCACGCAGAAACTGCCCAGAAACTAATGAGTAAAATTAAGCAATTGAACCCCACTACCATGCTTGGCACCTGAATGCATGTGTAGTTTTTTACGTAAAGATTGACACATAAAAACATGTAAAATGGGCTCACAATGAAAAGGCAAGATAATATTATATTAATATTATGTTAATTTTTTGAAAAAAAATATGGATTTGAATTTAAGATAATTTTTTTTTTTTTAAATTTATGAATTTGGATTTAACCTCTAAACCAAATATTTGGATTTATATTATAAAAATTCAAAATTAATTTTATAAAAAATATAAATATAAATTTAAAATCTGATATAGATTGGATTTGAATTGAAAATTCAATCTATTGACTACCCTTAATTAGCTAAAAGTAAAAATATATAAATAAATTAATGCATAGACTACGAAAATACAAAATAAATATTTGAATATATATATATATATATATATATATATATATTATTTAATAAAATAAAATAATTAAGAATTAAATTTGTCAGTATTCTTTTTAGGTCACAATCAACTTTAATAAACAGTTACCAATCTAAATTAATTGTTCAATAAGATCATATCTTATAAATTACGCCTATGTTATGAAAATCATATATCACCATACCTGTTTATATATTATAATAATAATTAAAAATAAAATTTAATTAATACAAGATACATTCTGTTTTAATAAAACGGTATACATCTTACTACTACTATTTATTTGATAGATAATAAGACACTAATACTATTATACTTTTAAATTATTATAGTCCAACGTATTTTAATACTATTATTTTACTTTTAAAATAATTTGAGAGAAAAATAAGTTATTTTATTGTAGTATGTTTAGGGTTTATTTTATTGTGATATATTTATATTTGTGAGAAAAATTTATTGAATTTTTGTGACTAATGTGATAATTATGTATAAATTTTTAATTTTTTAAAAATGTAAAGTGTAAATTTATAAATTTGTTTTTTTAAAAATATATAAATAAAAATAATTTATATATTTATTTATATAATTAATTATTATTAATTATAAATTATATCATATGTAACCTAATAATCATTAAAATTTTGTATTTTTCACAGCATCTCAAATTCCAAGCACTTCCTTCACAATTTTTAAATCATTAATAAAAAAATTATTTATTCAATTTTTATATTTTTAAATATTACTTAAATATTTATATTTTAAATTTTTTAAATGTTTATTTTCTTAAAAAAAAATCTTATTTACATATTTTTAACAACGACATTAAACACAGACAATGCACACATAAATGAGAAGAAAGAAAGAACGAAACTTGAATAATGAAAATGCAAAAGCTTGTTCCATGGTGTGTCCGGATTAAGGAGGAAAAATATGAAGATTTGAAAGAGTGGATTTGGATTGATTTGAGATAAAAGTGTGAAAAAAGTTAAGTTGTTTGGATTAAGATATAGAGTGAATTTGTCCAGAAAATTTATTAAAGATAGTGAGTAGTGAGTGGTGTGACGTGATGTGTGAGGAAATTTTTAACTTTTTAAAAGTATTAGAATGTAAATTTATAAATTTATACTAATCTTTAAAAAGGAAATAATTGTTTTTTTTAAATTTTAGTAATTAAAATTTTGTATACTTATTCTTATATATTATAAATATTTTATTATTATTAATTATTAGTATTTTTTATTAATAATATTATTAAAAAAATATTGCTTAAATTTATTGAATATTTAATATTTTTATTATAGATACATATAAAATATAAATAAAAATTATTGTTAATATTTATTTAATAATTTTATTTTAATTATTATTATATTTTATTTTAATTATTATTGTTTATAAATTTTTATTATTATTATTTTAAAATTTATTTTAATTATTATTATTATTGATAATTTTATTACTATTTTAAATTTTACATATATTATTATTATTTTATAATTTTTAAATGAACTAGAAGATGTGTGCAACACTGATAAAGAAGTTTGAATTTATTATTTTTTTATTAAATTTAAACTATTTATTTATTATATTGAATATATTATTTCATAATCAATGTATTACAAGTTTATATATAATTGAAATTAGTTTAAACAGACACGTAATAAAGAGAAATTGGTTTATTTTAATATATACTTGAGAATTAAATGCTTAAAAACAATTAACAAGAAAAATATAAATATTAATTCATATATATATATATATATATTTTGTTGTTTAACATCCACTTAAACTAGAGGTATTTATGTTATATTATGTTGGATCTTTTTATCATTAATCTCATTAATGATCAAGACTTATGGCCTATTGAATCTAAAATTATTATTTTTCCACAATCATAGACAAAGGAGGTTACTTTTTTATCATATGATTTATAAATAATAAAATTGTTGGCTTTTTTTATTAAAAAAATATAAAGATTTACTTAGGAATAAATAAATTTTTACCATTTTCATTGTAATAAAAAACTAATTCAAATATTTATTTTATTATAATTTTTGCAATAAATATTACGTAACATAATTTTATTTTATTTTTGACATTGACACAAACTATAAAACTTAGTGCCTAAATACATTTTATTGATAATTTTATTACTATTTTATATTTTACATATATTATTATTATTTTATAATTTTTACCATTGGGTAAGGATAATCTTTGGGTATACTTTTTTAAAATTTAATCTCTCATTGACACAAACTCAGCATTTTTCAAAAATCATCTTTGACCTTTATAATTATTTATAATCATTTGTGATTAGCAATATTGATTAATAATTAACTAAATCAGGGGAAGGTGGAGTCTTTTTGGCCATGTCCGTGATCGTGGGGTCATTGGGAAAGAGAATCTGTGCCTGATGTCCCAACACTTAGCATATTCTTTTTTTTGTGCTTTCCAGGAAGTAAGCATTATAACGTGCAGCTCTTAGCTCCACCATGCATGGACTCTTCTTCTTACCCTCAAAAACACTTCACTTCACTCATACCCTGCTCAGTCCTTCAAAATTCAGAGAACCCTTCCTACCATAACTACCTCTTACATTCATTCACTTTTACTGCCTTTAACAAAACTACCCCTGCATACAACCCTCTCTCTGCTGCTACATAATAACTTCCAGTTCCACCAGAACACTTCACATCTCGTATTTTTATTTTATTTGCTTTGAAGTTGCTGGTTAGTTACTGCTGTTGATTCTTGGGTGGTTACTGGTGTTTGGATTGTTTTTATGAACATGATTATATTCCTTAAATATGCATATATGATATATGTTGTTTCATTTATGTTTTTGTTTTTTTTTTATCAACATAATTTTGTTTTACATAATCCACCACAAATAGGCGGAGTCAAAGGCTTTAGACGTCTATTCATTTTCATTTTGGAGAAATAATCCACCATAATTTCATGCGCAGTCTCTTCTTCATTTTCCGCAGCCGTGTGCATGGCAGAGGTTGAAGAGGTCTTTGTTAGTTCTAGTTTGTTCTTTGATATTAGGAGCCTTTAGTTTTCTCTTTCGATAAGTCCTTATTAGTAAGAAAACTAGTTATCTTTAATTTGTTTTTTTAGCTGTTTATCTTTAGCTATTTTCTTGTAATCTGTTATCTTGTGAAGGCTATATAATGACAGTTTGAGATTGAATAAAATATTGAGATTAGTTTGCTAACAAATTTACTTGTAGCAATTTTACAATTTGATTCTACAATCTGGTATCAGAGCCTCACTTGGCTCTGGTATTTCAAATAATTTATTTTGGTTGTATGGGACGATAATAATTTATTTTGGTCGCACGGGACAATAATAATTTATTTTGGTCGCACGGGACGATAATAATTTATTTTGGTCGCACGGGACGATAATAATTTATTTTGGTTGCACGGGACGATAATAATTTATTTTGGTCGCACGGGGACGATAATAATTTATTTTGGTTGCACGGGACGATAATAATTTATTTTGGTCGCATGGGATCATAATAATTTATTTTTGTCGCACGGGACCATAATAATTTAATTTGGTCGCCCGAGCGATAACAATTTTGATCGCGATAACAATTCTGATTCAATGTTTGTTGTTTTCATAATAAAATTTCAACCGATTTAAATGATGATCAAGACTTTTGACTATCGAGTCTAAAATGACTTTTTTTATCATATAATTGTATAATGAAATTGTTGACCTCTCTTATTAAGAAAAATGTAAAAATATTTACAATTTTGAGAGGCGATAATAGTTTATTCTGATTGCACGAAACGATAATAATTTATTTTGGTCGCACGAGACCATAATAATTTATTTTGGTTGCACGAGACTATAATAATTTATTTTGATCGGCAGAGGTAGCGCGAGCAGTGCGGAGGCAGCGAATTACGCACGAGACGGAGGCAAAACGCAGCGCTAGCGGAGGCGATACGTAGCACCGGCGAAACGACGAGCACAAGCGGCGGAAAAACGGCGCGACAGAGGCACAGGTTAGGGTTTATGGGTTTCAAATTAGGATTTGTTTTTTGTTTTTGGGCCGCGTCAATGGATTGCGGAGGCCATGGATCGTCCGATCCAGCCCTTCGATCGCCGGATCGCTCCGATCCGGTGAGACTCCGATCCCACCTCCGATCCAGCTCGTTTTTGTCTAAAGAGATCGTAAGATCGCGGGATTTTCGATCTAACTCGCGATATTGGCAACATTGGGTAAGACATGAACAGATGTCAATTGCAGGAAAAAAAGAAAGAATGAACAAAAGTTAGAGTTGATTTATGTTGTTCTTGTTCATGAAATTGATGAATTAAGATGAAGAAGAGGTGTGAGATTTAAATTTGCCATACCACAAATATTTTACAATTTATGCATTATATCTACCGCTGAACCAACTTTGTCATTTTGTTTGTCTCCTGTATTCACTGTTGAACTCTTTTGACCGAAATGAGCTCTATTTTCTTTTCTATCTTTCTGGTTTCAAATGAAGATTTGTTTATTAATGTTGTTTCTAAAACATGTTGGCCTCTCTTATTAAAAAAAATGTAAAAATATTTCCAATTTTGAGCAAGCGATAATAATTTATTTTGATCACACGGAGCGATAATAATTTATTTTAATCGTACAAAATGGTAATAATTAATTTTGATTGCACGGAACGATAATATCTCTCTGTTGCTACATAATAACTCCCAGTTCCACCAGAACACTTCACAAGCGAATTACGCAAGCAACGGCAGCAACGATACGCAAGCGACGGCGGTGAAACGCAGCGCTAGCGATAATAATTTATTTTAATCGCACGAAATGATAATAATTAATTTTGATCGCAGGGAGCGATAATAATTTATTTTGATCGCACGAGATAATAATAATTTATTTTGATCATATGGAACGATAATAATTTATTTTGATTGCACGGAGCGATAATAATTTATTTTAATCGCACGAAATGATAATAATTAATTTTGATCACACGGAACAATAATAATTTATTTTGATCATATGGAACGATAATAATTTATTTTGATCGTACAGAACGATTTATCGTCCGAGGTATAATAAATTTGAAGCAGAGTTATTATTACTTTGCCTAACTAGGAGAAAAGAAACAGAAATGAGTGTCACCCACTCATTCAAAACAATAATAAATTATTCAAAAAAAATAAAATTTGCACTATAATTATTTATTTGCTTTAAATTCTAAATTAATTTCAAGACAATAACAGGTTTGAGAAAATATGCATTGTGTTACTGGGATACAGAAGAAAGTAATAATTTCTTTTGATAGCACGGAACAATAATAATTTATTTTGATCGCATGATACCATAATAATTTATTTTGATCCCTCAAACAATAACAAATTTAATCGAACTGACGATACCCAATCACCCTCGTCGTAACCTGAACCCAGAACAAATCTTTTGGGTCACGGAAATCGTTTGTGCATGAGTCCGAAGGTACCTTTTTCATTTACTTTCCTCCTACCCGCTTCGTAGCCGTTGATTTCAGTCCACGCTGCATCAACTACTTCCTGTCCCTGGACCATCCTATTCTTGAACGAGGTTAACATAATCGATTTCACAAACCCATTCAGAAAAGATGCTTTTGCTTCAATCATAAAAGGAACCAGAAACACGTGTATGTTGATTGCAATTCAATGCTGCAAACATTACAGCATAATGTGCTGTTTTCTACTCTATATGTGCCAAAAGCTTTTAAAAGATCCCATTTTTACACTTTTCTTTGAAGATTTCTTGGCAACGATAGCATATTGCTACACGTACCATCAATTATTTTATCACATTATTGCATTTTCTCTCTTCAGATTAGCAACAGAGAAAACAAAATCTAAAAAGTTTGATATTGATTTAAATTAGATTTTTAATATTTTAATATATTTAAAACTAAGTATATTGTTTATTCATTTTGAAATATTTAGTGTTATTTTATATATAATTTCACTATAATAAAAAAAATGTCTTATCTGTTTATTATTAAATTTTTAGCATTATCTTTATGTAATAAAATAGTTAAAATAAAATAATTAAAATTAATTAAGATAATTGTAAAGTTAATTATTTTCGTGAAATATATGTGCATTATTATTCACAATGTTAATATAATAAATTGTGACATTTTTTTAAACCATTTTCTTTTTTTTCAAAATGATTTTTTATTTCAAAATGCCTATTTATATCTTCTTCTTTCACATGTCTTTTTAATCAATTTTCATTAAGATGAGAATGTGAATTATTTACTAGTCTGTTGCGTTTTGACTGGTCACATATGAACCTATAAAAAATAAATTGAAATGGGATCATCTACTTAAATGTTTGAGGACTAATATATTTAGTCTACTCACGTATTATACTAATAGCATAAAGACTAGTAAACTTAAACTCGGATGAGTCAAACAAAAACAAAAAGTATATAAACAAGTTGAGAAAAAAATTCGCTAAAAGATATTCCACCCATGTTATCTCTGCATATTTTAGTGTTAGGTAATATGCTTTATATTAATAATAATTTTTAATGTTAATAGTAATTATCCTTATATTTTTTATTAATAAAATTATTTTAAAATAATTATCATTTTTATGTTTAG
>Ga0123342_1011020_pt1 | contig 10093 bp, 7 predicted proteins | sample Turbeawhitnodule_FD_89960 | JGI IMG/M metagenome (GOLD analysis project Ga0123342, IMG submission 89960) | Root nodule microbial communities of legume samples collected from Mexico - Turtle bean Mexico white nodule | ecosystem: Host-associated > Plants > Roots > Nodule | place: Mexico: Nepantla...
AAAAAAAAAAAAAAAAAAAAAAAAAAAAAAAAAAAAAAAAAAAAAAAAAAATAAAAAAAAAAAAAAAAAAAAAAAAAAAAAAAAAAATTACATATTTATAAATGCATGACGGAAATATAAAGGTGGAGGAAGAAACAAGCCACATTTATTTTGGGCAATTGCTTCCTACCCAACACTTTTTAACCTGCACCTAACATAATTTCAAAAATTCCTAAATACTCTTTATTCTGAAAGGAAAATTCGAAATTGAAAATAATACTTTTTAAAAAATAGATTCATAAGAGATTATTGTGTTTCGAATATAAAAATTTGAAAAAAAAATCAAAATCACATTTCAAATAAAAAAATTTATAATTAAAAATAATACATTCCAAAAAGAATTCCAAAAAAAATTATCCGTATTGTGTTTTGAAAAAAAATCCGGAATGTAATTTTGGATGTACATAATTTTTTATAAAAGGATATTTTTGTCTTTTCCTCTATAATTGGTTCCAGTGGTATGGTGCAGGAAGCAATTACCCATTTTTTTCTAGAAAGAAAAGTCCATTTTGAAGGAAATACGCGGGCGGACCCAATTATAATGGGCCTAAACCCAGAAGGCGAAAAAGGGTTTTGGCAGATATAAAATTTGAAGTTAGGGTTTGGAAATGAATCTGTGTAGTGGAATCGCAGCAGAGGAGAGGAAAGCGAAACATTAGAGCGGAGGAAGATGGTGAAGTTCCTGAAGCCAAACAAGGCGGTGATCGTCCTGCAGGGCCGTTACGCGGGGCGGAAGGGGGTGATCGTCAGGACCTTCGACGATGGAACCAGGGAGCGCCCATACGGCCACTGTCTGGTCGCCGGAATCAAGAAGTACCCTAGCAAGGTCATCAAGAAGGACTCTGCAAAGAAGACGGCGAAGAAATCGAGGGTGAAGGCCTTCGTTAAGCTGGTGAACTATCAGCACCTCATGCCCACGCGCTACACGCTGGACGTGGATCTCAAGGACGCGGTTAACCTCGACGTTCTCTCCTCCAAGGACAAGAAGGTCACCGCTCTGAAGGAGACGAAGAAGCGCCTTGAGGAGAGGTTCAAGACCGGCAAGAATAGGTGGTTCTTCACCAAACTCAGATTCTGATCTCCTCCACAGTTTTCTTAAGCCTTTTCCTAATGTATTCGCAGATCTTATGAGATAGTCATTTTATGTTCTCTTACATTCGTTGCGCCTTTTATATTAATATTTTGGCTTTTTTAATTAATTCTTGATGAGCATTTTGTTTTTTATAGTAATGAATTCGGAGAGACGTCTCCGTTCAATTGCAATTTTCTGGTTTGTTTTATTAGTACTGCGTTTTGATTGCGATTTTGATGTTGTGTTGTTGTAGTTAACTCGATTCTGCACGATTTTCACAGAATTAAAGAGCGTGTTATAAGTGAATTTACATATTTGATTAATGTGTTGGGATATGAAAAGTGAATTAGCAATGGTGGAGGTTTTGCGTTTCTGTGGATATTGTTGATCACCTGCGTAGAATTTGTGAAGGATGATGACTTGTGTCGGTTGGCTCCATTGGCATCATGGTTGAAAGTTCCGGGCAAACTCAGTGATCAACAAAGGAAGGTACTTCCAATGCCTGATCAGGAAGTGTGAACTTGGTGACACCTGTAAATAATTGCTCAATTACCTTTCTAACACTTGCAAAGATAAAATTATTAGGTACAACCCCTTGTTGAATCATGTTGATAAAAATATCAATTACTTGTAGGTGTGAATTCCTCCCTTTCTAAGGGTTAATTTTAATAGACCAATCTTATAAATAACTAGTATTGTAAATATTTCACTGCAGATAAATAACTGGTAATTACACAAAAATTTTATAAAAAAATAAATTTTCACTATATGCCAAATTTCTATGTACTACAATCATTCTTTTATTCTTCGTTTATTACGCGCATATATTACTTCTATACACGTTCTATGCAGTTGAGAAAATATCTATATAACTTAACATTGTTCATTAATAAATCTTTTATACAGTTTGAAGTGTCTGTTTGGTTTAATGAACCCTTTTTAGGTGTGCAGAGCCTTAAGAAACTTGATTAGGAAAGTGTACGCAAGCTTAAAGCAACTGACGTTTCTTCTGACACCTCCCTAGGCACCTTTATAGTTTTTTCTGACATCTTAATTAGCGAGGATTCGTAGTTTTCTGACACCTCCATGGGTGAGGCGAAAAACCACTTAACCCTTAAAAATATATCTTGAGTGTATAATTCAGAAGTATTTTTTAATTTGAATTTTATTAAAAAAATATATTTCAAATTATAAAGTTTGGAATCAAATTATAAAGTTCCGACATTTCCAGAATCTGGAAATAACATGGAATTTTACAATTCAATGCATTTTATTTTAAGAAACATTTCCAATTATAAAATCTGAAAAGTATTTCTGGAAAAAAAAAATACCAATAGAATACAGGATAAGTATGATATTTTAAGAAGTATCGTAAGAAACTATGGAGATGCAAGAGGAAAACCCCAAAATAGACATAAGACGATACAACATTTGGATTGAGAGATTCAGACTATGACTAAATTGTAACAAAAGTCGCTCGGAAAGAATGCATTGATCTGAAATTATCACTTTTTAAAAAAGACGCTTAGAAACCATGAAACATGCAAACTACGACTTTTACGATACAACAATTAAGTGTAATACAGAATGATAAGATTTCCAACTTGTCAGTCAATATTCTTTCCACATAACCATTACGGATATAAATGTTCCATGTCCAACAGTACAGACCTACACGAATATGCTTATTCCTCTTATTTCTGAAACGGAAATTTTAAAAATACAATCAAATGGTACGAGTTACGCTTCTAATACCATGCCAACTATGCCAACCAGACTATAAGGTGGGTGCCTAGACAGTGTCTCTAACAAGCTACAATTAGTCATTCGGCACTTCATCGTCCATTCAGCACCATTCCCACCTCAATCAAAGTCTCAGTCCTTCCTGAAACACAGAAAGCTGAGTTACCCAAAATTCAACATGTGACAATAAAATCTTGTACAGAAGCATCTCAATTTATTCAACCAGAATGCTTTTCTTTAGGGTTGGCAGGGGAGAACCCAGGAAATGAGTGATCAAGTGAGTGAAATTAAATAAACAAGAATGTTTTACACATGCATATATGTAAATGAGTAGTTTCGAATATGAATGTGATCTGTCCATACCTAAATGTATATTTACAAAAGGAAACCAAATATAAGTAAACATTATACAACGGATCAATGATCACATTCAGAACAGAGCATTACAACTTAAAAAGCCAATGTTAATTAAAAACCTAGTGGAGGGAAATAACAGCCTCACAGTGCATGCTCATATTTACAAAGCATAACATAGAGTCAAACTCTGAAGGATTACTTGAAGAGTTTCTCTGTGATATTGGTCAATCGTGCAACATCAGCACCTACAAGAACATCGGCCTTTTTCCCATTCTGAAAGAAATGAAGTGTAGGCTGCAGAAGGTAAAAAAAAACATTGTTACAAGTTAAAAGCCATGCAGAAATTTAAGTCTGAAATTGCCAAAATCTTCAGTGACACATAAATCAGTGGAAATTTAAATTGATTAGGCAATTGACGTTGATAACATAACTTACCTAACTGAGCATGTATACAAATTACAACTAGGTCTTAGAATAGAGATTCAAGTGGCCTAAGTTTGTATTGAATTTAATCTAATTTTCAACCTAACTCGATTAAACTTGATTGGGATGGATTGGGCTAGGCTTACCCTTTTCTATTTAGCAACTCAATCCATCCCAACCGAAACATAATTGGACTGGGTAAAGATAGGTTATCAGATTGAATAATTAAAAACCTTATCACCTCATAACAAAGAAAAATACCTCAAAATAGACAATTTTAACAAGCTCAGGACGATACTAAAAATACGCATAAACAGTAATTCTAAAAATACTGAAAAGTCAAAATAGCAATCATAAAATAATATTCATAACCATGTTTCGCAACTCAGTGAATGAGGTCCCAAGACAATAAATTATAGACAAATTCTACAATGACATTTATATTCATTTGTAATAGCACGTGCGAGAAGAAATAGTTATCCCTAGTATTCATATAACAATATTCATATGATAAAACATAAAATTGGTTTTACATATAGTAGATTTATTCGACAATTAGTATTTTTACTATATAGTTGGGTTGGGTCGGGTTCATCAGGTTTAAAACTCCCTAACCCAATGTTAATTAGAATCACTGAAAAAAACAAACCCAACCAGATCCGTAAAAATGTAATTGTTATTTTTGCGAGGGCACAACTCACCCCTGTACTAGAATGAGAATGACATCTTTTTGATATAGAAGCTTGAGGTTAAAAGCTTTGATGATTATAACCTTGAAGATTTTATGCTTCTAACAAAAAATATGCTATGTTGTTGATGATGCTAGCTTTGAAGATGTACATCTTGTGTTTGATCTTGGGGTTTAGGTTATAATCTATGGATTTCATGTTGTAAGTGCTTTTACCTTGATTTGATCAATTGTTAAGTTGGAAAGCCTTTGAAAGTGTTTTGGAGCCCTTTGTGGTTTTTAGTTTTGTTTTAATAGATTAAATGCGTTTTAATATCTTAAAATGTTCTTAAATTTGTAAAAGCAAGGATTTTATTTTTTTTGAAACAATTAAAATGACGATTTAATCGACTACAATCACTTAAAACCCAAAATTGTCAATTTGAATCTGTTTTAATCTATTAAAAGGAACTTATCATACATTAAAATCACTATATCTTAAGTCTTGTTTCTGTTCTGTTTTAAACGATTAAAACCACTTAAACCAAAGAGCTTATTTCTAAGCTTTGTTTTAATCGATAAAAACTATTGGCTACCAAAATCATTAAATCTTTCCCATTTCAAAACCAAATGATACGAAATCAAAACCATTATTTCTAAAAACATTGTCTACTTAAAGACTCTAACCTGAGATTAAAAAACACTTCTTGGAGCCTTCTTGCTTTGATCTTTGATTCAAATCCTTGGTTTAAGTTCACACTGTGATCACCTTTATATCTTTCCTTCTTTGTCGTCTTGTATATTTCTAGGTGATCTTGTTTCTTTTCTGTAATTTCTATGGTATATTGATCTTAACTATGATTGTCAAGAGAGTTGCTTATGATAGGGTTTCACAAGTGTTGGTACAAGATCTTGTGTGTATTGTATTTTCTTGAGGGATTCTTGTAAAACTTGAAAATATAGTGGGTTGATCTAATCAGAGTGATTAAGTAACTAGATGTAACTCTTGTGATGGATGAACCAGCATAAATCTTTCTCTCTCCATCTCTCTATTTTCTTTACTTGTTATACTGCATATTATACTTTCATATAGCTCGAATCTTTAATCTTGCTCTACATTGATATGTTGTGATGTTGATCAATCAATTCAATAATCATTTGTTATCTATTTTTGAAAATTGGTGATAGTTCAATTCACCCCCCTTAGTGTTTCACCACTTCATTAATGAAATCATAATCCACTGACAAATATGATTAGAAAAGGACGAATAAACAGCGGGAGAAGTTTCAAATTGATGATGAATGCCTAATATGATTCACAAGCTACAACCAGATTATTTTGTATACAATGTACATGTGCGAAAAAAGGTTTTTATCACAACAAGCACTATTTGAGCACAAATTTCTAACAAAATGTGAAATAAATTACCACAGATGTAATCTGCAATTTGCCCAATGTGCCTTGAATTGCTTCCTGGGAAAAGTGAAAGTAAATGTTTAAGCCACATGGAAACTTCTCGATGCATAAATCATTAAAATCATGCAAAAAAAGTAATAAAAAAGAGAAAAACCACCAAATCTCCAAACCCAAGTCTGATATTGACTATAGATAGTGTCAAAATACAATATATATATATATATATATATGGAAGCACTCATCACTTTGCAAACCAATTTTGTAAGATTGAGTTAAACCTAACCCACTTTATAAGATGGTATCAAAGTTTACTCTAGATCCATTAAAGGATCACTTACCATGTTATCCACGTACCAAGCCCAATAATGTTGGACGTGAAGGGGTGTATTGGGATAAACCCAAGTCTCATATAGACTAGAGATAGTGTCAAGATACAGTATATAAATGAGGTCAATCCTCACTTTACAAGCTGATTTTGTATAACTAAGTTAGACCTAAGCTACTTTGTAAGAGTATTAACAAAAGGAAAATTGCAAAGCATGTCTTGAACTTGCGAGTGCCTATTATATTAACCACAAATGGATAGAGCTAGTGACTACAACATAAATAAACATGCCTACTTAGGTGTCCTACATTCATATTTTTATAATGCTCAAAATATAATTAGGCTCATGCAGAATATAAATATTAAGCTATTTGCAACTATGCGGTACATCTTACTGAAAATTTAATTTAAGATAAAATAAAAGTGGCATTCCGAAATCCATTAAATAAATTGTAGTTTGGTTCATGATTTGAAACCACGGACCACACCAATAAATATTACTCCATACCTGATCGATGTCAATCTTATAAGTTGTCACATCAGGATACTTCTTACTGAGCTCCCCAACTATAGGAGAAATAAACCTGCCTAAACAGAAGTATACACCACGAAAACAGTGAGAATTTTTCTATAGAACACAGACATCAAGAAAAAAAAAATACAAACAACAAACTCTATGACATGTACCATCATCATAGTTTTTTCCATCCGCCAAAAGATGAATTACTCAACTCAAACAAGGGCACAAAACTGGAATGAAAGTTTAGAGTACATCACAACGCATGCAGTTTGCGGTCTCACATTCATGGTGAGCATAATTTACTGTTTGGTATCATAGATACAATTCAAATTATGAGATCGCATCCTCATAGTTCTTTTACAATGGTCACACACATGCATCACCAAGAATAAGCAGCACAGTAAAATAATTACAATTCACTGGAAATATCAAAGTCAAGATAAGAAAAGGTCACCGCAACTTACAAGGTCCACACCAAACCGCAGTGAAATAGAAGATGGCGTGCAACGAGTTATCTATTGAACAGAATTTCACCAGAAAGAAGAATTCAGCTCTCTATAGATTCATTCACATATAAAAAAAATAACAAAATAGAAGAAGAATAAAGTATATTTACAGACCTGTACCAGAGCCTATTTGCAAAATCATGGAATAACAAACCTTAATACGAAGCAAGATAACATACACATACCTTGAACTTTGGTAAGGATATTGTTGAACTCTTCCTCTGAATTAACAAGTACAACATCGGAAGGACCTGAAAATAATTCACCAATAGACTTTCTTATTACGATGCAGTAAAATAAAATTGAAACAATTAAATATATATCAAATCGTTTTCATCAAGTGGAAATAGTACTAGTAGGAAGCGAATTCAGGAATAGAGGTTAACGCAGAGGTGAACAATGTAGACAGCGCAGCAAGTAAAATAACGCGATTCCTTTCGTTTCTCATAAAAATCAAGCAATGTAGAATGTGTGTGTGTGTGCGAGAGAGAGAGAGAGAGACCTGCGGCGGAGGAGAGGGAGCGGGAGTGGTGGAAGGATGGGAGGAGAGAGAGCTGAGATGAGGCGATTGCGGTGGCGAAGAGAGATGGTTTGGATGGGAGTGAGAGAAAGCGGTGGTGAGCGTTGAAGAAGATCGGGCGAACCGTATTCTTTATAGCATGTCGAAGCGCCAAAGATCGAAACAACCAATTTCTCGCCATCGCTGATTCTGCTTCCCTTCACGCTTCCTGTGCTTTCCTTCTCACTTCATAAACTTCCCCACAATAAACCCTCCTATCTGGGCTTAGGTTTATTACACTTTTCAATACATTATTTTATATTTATTGTAATTAAATTTTATTAGAAGTTATGAATATTAAAAAATTGCTCACATAAAATGCTTTAATAAACCACTCTGACAATTTTAATAAGCATACTCAGTTTTACTTAAATACTAAATAATTAAAAAAAACACACTAAACTCGGTTTTTTACTTAAGAATCAATTTTAAGAAACATATTTTTCTATTTTTTACTTTTATTTAATTATGTTCTAAATAATTTTTTATTTTTACTTTAAATCAATCCTTTTTCATACTAAAAAACTTTTTTTTTAAAATCAAAGAAATTTCATATAAGATGTTTTCTGTTCTATTCTCGTCTTTCTGTCATCATATATAAAAATCACTGTCAAAAAAGTTATAATAAATTTATTTATTTCAAAATATGTAATAAAAAAATATTATTAAAAAATTTCCTTCAACTTTTCATTTCATTAAATCTCAAGTTTTGTCTCTCGTCCAAGCAAGGTATTTTTTTTTTCTTAATAATACTTTTAAAACTGGACTAGTATCTAGTCAAATACTTTTTAAGGTTTAAAAGTTAAAGAGAAGTGAAATCAGTTTTAATAAAATTATTATATAATTTAATGTATGGAATAATATTAAAAATGTAATATCATAATTTTATAATACTAAAAATTGAAATATATTATAAACTTTTAGGTTCTTAATATTTAAAATACCTATAAAATTCAATTAAAATATGTTTTATATTATTTAAATTAAAATTTTAAATAACTTGCATTAACATTTATCAATAATAATAACCTAGAATAAAAAAATGACAAATATTTTAGATGATTTTATTTTTAAGAAAAACAATAAACAATAATAATTTCTATTCTTCTATTCGATTTCTCTTCGCTTAAGTTTATTTGTAAATTAAAAATCATTTTCTTGTTGAAATTGTGAAATAAGTTTTAAAAATGTAGTCTTAAAGGAAAGTATTTTGTAAATTCAAATGTTCCAATAAAAAAAAAAGTAAAGCACTTTGTTACGAGCTGTTTTTATAGTTTTTACCTACCTAACACATCTCCAATGATAGCACATTATAAAAAAAATATCACTTGGATTATTAATGATGAAATGAGAAATAAAATAGAAAATATAAGAATGATTTATTTTCTTAAAATTGTGTATGTTGGAACAAGATTAAAATGGAAAGGAAAAATTGCTCTATTATTATTTAGATTAAAAAGAAAAAAAAATTGTCGAAAAGACATATTTGTTCTTTTAGTATTATATAATAATAGTATATCACTTATACAGTGTTTGGTTTTGGGGTGGACTGTAGTCGACGAGGGATGTCGCAGTGCCACCGGTTTGGTTCTATAAGTGGATGTGAGTGAGGGAGAAGATGGTGAGAAAGTAGAAGGAAAGTGATGCTTCTGAGGAATGAAGAGAAAAGGAGAAAGTGTGGGAAGAAAGCCACGTCAGATGTTGATAGTTACGAAAGTAACCTTTTTTTCACTTCTTCTTTCACATATGTGTCTCTCATGCAACACGACAAAATAACATGCAATTTGCACTGAACTTTACAATGTTAGAAAATGGTATTTATTATTATTATAATTAAAAACATTATAAAAAATATTGTAGTAATTAGAATAAGCTTTAAAAATTTATAGAAGAAATATGATTTTTTAATAATAAATGTAGAAAGTTATTATTTTGTGAAAACTAAATTGTTTATAAAGAATATAATTATTTATTTAAAAATAAAATTGTTACAGAATGGAAATAAAAAATTATAATGTTTAGGGTTTTAGATTTTTTAGATTTAACATTATTTATTACTGTTATAATTAAAAACATTATAAAAATGTTATAGTAATTAGAAATAAGCTGTAAAAATTTAGAGAAGAAATAAGATTTTTTAATAATAAATGTAGAAAGTTATTATTTTGTAAAAATTGAATTATTTATAAAAAAAATAGAATTTAGACATAATGGAAATAAAAAATGATAATGTTTAGGGTTTTTATTTTTTTAGATTTAACAGTATTTATTACTGTTATAATTAAAAACATTATAAAAAATATTGTAGTAATTAGAATAAGCTTTAAAATAAATATGTTTTATTAATAATAAATGTAGAAAGTTATTATTTTGTGAAAATTGAATTGTTTATAAAGAATATAATTATTTATTTAAAAATAAAATTGTCACATAATGGAAATAAAAAATTATAATGTTTAGGGTTT
>Ga0123342_1011022_pt1 | contig 10093 bp, 9 predicted proteins | sample Turbeawhitnodule_FD_89960 | JGI IMG/M metagenome (GOLD analysis project Ga0123342, IMG submission 89960) | Root nodule microbial communities of legume samples collected from Mexico - Turtle bean Mexico white nodule | ecosystem: Host-associated > Plants > Roots > Nodule | place: Mexico: Nepantla...
ACATAATCCATAGGCTTATTATTTCAAATCCAAGGGGGTGAAAAAAAAAGGATAAAATGGTATTTTCATATTTAGTATGGGGGTGGCACAAGAAGGTATGGAGGTGTAGGAAGAAAGAGTCATCGATTATTAAGACTACACAAATTTGGTTAGTTTTTTTTTTTTATGTTAACTCAATAGAATAAGAAGAAAAGAAAGATTTGGGAAATAAAGTCCTTAAAAAATTTATAAATATCCATATTTATAAGAGAAAATAGTATAAGTAATTGTATATTGTATTTTATATTATTAATCAATTATAATGGATTCTTTAGTAGTTAACTTAAAATTCATCCTGAATAAGATTACTTACTAATTTTTTTTTATATAAAGAATATCTATGTAAAAGGCTGGAGGAATGTATTCCAGTTTGCTTGCTATGTACATAATTTTTAGCAGCTTTAAGAGACAAACCATCATCCCTAGCAGACCCGACAGGTTCATCATCACAATCAGCTAAGGTCAAGTTATTCAAAGTAGATTGCAGCAAGGCAAAATTATGTAGAACCTCATCAGGAATGTATCCATGTCAGCAAACCAAATCAACTTTCTAATCCATCTCTCCACATACTTGATAAGATGAATAGGCCACTGATATAGCAACACAGAATTTACCACTTGGAACCTTCACATCATGCTAAACAACCTTCTTTTCCATTTCTGCATCTGCAATTAAATTTTATCAATAAGGGGAGTGAAATACTTCTTTTCAGGGGGACCTTTAAAAATTGGCGCATCAAGATATGTAAAAGGAAGACTCCCTTTTGAGAAACCGAAATTCTGAGAGATAAAGCATTGGATGCAGTGAAAAAACTGCTTTTATCCTTTTTCACCCATTGACTAGAGGCTTTACCATACATTTCAGGCTGCAGCCTCAAATTGTTAAGAAATATTTTGTTACCTCTGCAGAAAATAAACACACAACTTACCTTTCTTGCTAATCATTTGCTGCAGACATCCCATAGCTGACAGATTGTGATCCCAGGGCCTCTTCAGCAAGGCATAACAATAAAGGAGAAAGAGGATCTCCTTGTCTGACAACCTTATAACATTTAAAGAAACCAACATAACTCCAGTTTATTCCAATAGAGGCTAGCAGAATCTAGAATAGTTTTAACCCAATAACAGAACCTATCATTAAACTAAGAATCATTTAAGACAGAAAGAAGATATCGCTAATCCAAAGTACCAAAAACTTTTTTAGTATCAACTTGAAAACCACATAACCGCCAAAAACCTTTCTATGCAGCAAATTCACAGCTTCAGAAGAAACAATGATGTAGTTCCTAATATCCCTACCTTTAAAAAAAACGTTTTGATTTTTGGAGTCATTCTAGTAGCAACAGAAGACAATCTATCAACCAAGATTTTAGAAATAATTTTATATCTAACGTTGGCCAAACCAATAGGCCAAAAATCCGAGAGTATAGAAACATAGTTAATTTAGGAATGAGATTAAGAATATTGGAATTCTTACATGTAAAGATCCAACTTTTTGTGAAGAATTGTAAGACAGCCTCATAAAAATCCCTACCCGTGTTGTGACAATATTTTTTTTATAGAAAAGACCACCAAAACCATCATAGGACGGTGCACCATATTTATTTATACCGAAGATAGCAGCTTTTACCTCTTCTCTTCTAAAGATGGAAGAGCAGTAAGCATTTGATTTTATTTTTTGGTAACAAGATTTGGAATCATGATCAATCTGTGAATTAGCATTATAAAGCTTTTCATAGTAAGTCAAGATGTGTTCCTCAATATGTTCAGGCTTCTCTAAAACCACATCAATGAACCATCACTTTAGACTGCCTTTTTCCTTCTAAAAAATTCCTCCATTGCAAAGCCTCATTTATATTTTGTTGGAATATTTTTGTTTTCACACTTTCTATCCGACTCCCCAAACTACAGCATATTCTGCTTGTAAGAATTCTAGATTTTCTTGCAACTGAGCAACCTGCACATAAACATTTCAAACAGTACTTTTATTCCACTCAATCAATGCTGCTTTGAGTGCCTTAAGCTTTTTCTGCAAGGCAAGCATAGGAAAACCAGCAACAGAAGTACTCCGGATTTATTGAACAATATTCTGGCAGTCTTTTCTTTCATTCCACATAGCCAAAAAATTAGACAAAGAATTCCTCCACATAGCCAAATCTCCCATTTTCAGAAAGATCAGGTGGTGATCAGAATAACAACTACCTAAAGTGCTACAAGCAATGGTTTTGTTACCTCTGCAGAAAATAAACACACAACTTACCTTTCTTGCTAATCATTTGCAGCAGAGATCCCATGGCTGACAGATTGTGATCCCAGCCCCTCTTCAGCAAGGCATAACAGTAAAGGAGAAAGAGGAAGTCCTTGTCTGACAACCTTATAACATTTAAAGAAACCAACATAACTCCCGTTTATTCATATACAGGCTAGCAGAATCTAGAATAGTTTTAACCCAATAACAGAACCTATCATTAAACTCAGAATCATTTAAGACAGAAAGAAGATATCCCCAATTCAAAGTACCAAAAACTCTTTTAGTATCAACTTTGAGAACCACATAACTTCCAAAAGCTTTTTTATTCAGCAAATTGACAGCTTCAGAAGCAACAATGATGCAGTTCTTAATATCCCTACCTTTAAAAAAACCGTTTTGATTTTTGGAGCCAATTCTAGTAGCAACAGAAGACAATCTATCAGCCAAGATTTTAGAAATAATTTTATATCTAACGTTGGCCAAAGCAATAGGCCAAAAATCCGATATTATAGAAACATTGTTAACTTTAGGAATGAGATTAAGAATATTGGAATTCTTACATGTATGGATCCAACTTTTCGTGAAGAATTGTATGACCGCCTCATAAACATCCCTACCTATGTTGTGACAATATTTTTTTATAGAAAAGACCACCAAAAGCATCCTATTTATACCGAAGATAGCAGTTTTTACCTCTTCTAAAGATGGAAGAGCAGTAAGTATTTGATTTTCTTTCTTGGTAACAAGATTTGGAATCATGATCAATCTGTGAATTAGCATTATAAAGCTTCTCTAAATGTGTTCCTCAATATGTTCAGGCTTCTCTAAAACCACATCAGTGAACCATCACTTTAGACTGCCTTTTTCCATCAAAAAAATTCCTCCATATGCAAAGCCTCGCTTATATTTTGTTGGATTATTTTTTTTTTTCACACTTTCTATCCGACTCCCCAAACTACAACATATTCTGCTGTAAGGATTTTAGATTTTCTTGCAACTGAGCAACCTGCACAGAAACATTTCCAACAGTACTTTTATTCCTCTCAATCAATGCTGCTTTGAGTGCCTTAAGCTTTTTCTGCAAGCCAAGCATAGGACAACCAGCAACAGAAGTACTCCGGATTTGTTGAACAATATTCTGGCAGTCTTTTCTTTCATTCCACATAGCCAAAAAATTAGACAAAGAATTCCTCCTCTTAACGAAATCTCCCAGTTTCAGAAAGATCAGGTGGTGATCAGAATTACAACTAGCTAAAGTGCTACAGGCAATGGTTTTGTTACCTCTGCAGAAAATAAACACACAACTTACCTTTCTTGCTAATCATTTGCTGCATAGATCCCATCGCTGACAGATTGTGATCCCAGCCCCTCTTCAGCAAGGCATAAAAGTAAAGGAGAAAGAGGATCTCCTTGTCTGACAACCTAATAACATTTAAAGAAACCAACATAACTACCATTTATTCCAATAGAGGCTAGCAGAATCTATAATAGTTTTAACCCAATAACAGAACCTGTCATTAAACTCAGAATTATTTAAGACAGAAAGAAGATATCCCCAATTCAAAGTACCAAAAACTCTTTTAGTATCAACTTTGAAAACCACATAACCGCCAAAAGCTTTTTTATCCAGCAAATTCACAGCTTCAGAAGCAACAATGATGCAATTCTTAATATCCCTACCTTTAGAAAAACCGTTTTGAATTTTTGGAGTCAATTCTAGTAGCAACAGAAGACAATCTATCAGCCAAGATTTTAGAAATAATTTTATATCTAACGTTGGCCAAACCAATAGGCCAAAAATCTGAGACTATAGAAACATTGTTAATTTTAGGAATGAGATTAAGAATATTGGAATTCTTACATGTAAGGATCCAACTTTTAGTGAAGAATTGTATGACCGCCTGAAGCTTTTTCTGCAAGGCAAGCATAGGACAACCAGCAACAGAGGTACTCCGGATTTGTTGAACAATATTCTGGCAGTCCTTTGTTTCATTCCCCATAGCCAAAAAATTAGAAAAATAATTCCTCCTCTTAACCAAATCTCCCATTTTCAGAAAGATCAGGTGGTGATCAGAATCACAACTAGATAAAGTGCTACAAGCAATGGTTTTCCAATCATCAAGGCAGGATACACTACACACAGCCCTGTCCAAACGCATATCAATCCTTTGATTGCCACGTCTACCATTGGGCCAGGTGAATTCATGACTCTTTATTGGAACATCTAACATATCACAGTCACTCAACCAATCTTGAAAATCTGCACATGAAATATTATTAGATGCATTTCCACCCTTTTTCCCATTGCTGCTAACCACTGCATTGAGATCTCCAAGAACCACCCATTGACCATATCAGCATTGGTATTCTTATAAATCTGCTTGAGATAAGTTTGAGTTTTACTATCAGCAAGACCCCTAACATTCCAAAAAAGACCCTTAAACTCCATGTGCACCCTTTTTAGTGTAAACCCGTAGGGGCATCCTGATGCATCTCCTCAGAAACCTACAAATGTTCTTCAACTTCAGTACCTTGCTGTAATTCTGCACCACCAACAACCTCTTGATCAGACTGATTCTCCAATCTTTTACTAATCTCTTGTCCAAGAACTGGCAAGTTCTGAGTTCTCTGACGTATTCGATTTCCTTTCTTCAGGATTTACACTCTGTTCACCCTCAGAACCATTAGTCATGTTCTCCATATTCGAGCAAATCTTTAACTGTTTTCCTTTATCTGCACATTCTCCTCCTAATCCAATCATCTGTCAACAATTACCTCATCAACAAGCAATTGAAATTGATTATTCCCATCCACAGGACCTTCTTCCTTTGCAGCCATTTCCTCCCGATGAATGGCCTTCTTAGAATTGCCATCCCTTTCAGCATCCGCTAAACCCTTTTCTTGGTTGGAAGATACACTTGATTTTTCTTCTGACTAGCCGAATCGGCTAGAAGACGTCTACAATTGCGCAACCCAATCATCTGACAAAGTGTGCAGAAATCACGAAATTTCTCATATTCCAGGTTTACCACCAGGGCAAAACCTTATCTCTCGACCATGACTTGAACTCGAAGTTCATCCACAAGAATTGTAGCAAAAAAAACCCTCTTGTTCTTGATAATGTGACCAACTGAGAAAAGAGTTCTAGGTTTCTAATACTCGCTAATCCCTTTAGCTTTAAACTCCAAAAATAGTCATAATTCATGCTTAAAAATAAGATTAGAAGTTAAGTCAGAGTAAAATATTTATTTTTGATAAGTATTAAATCAATTAAAAATAAATTCTAAATTGATTAATAAAAAATATTTAACCTTTTGAAATATTTAATAAAATATACCACAAATACGAGAAAAAAAAATGAATAACTTACACTGATTAACATTGACTTATATATTATCTTCTTAATGGAAAATGTGTGGTATTCATTAATTATTTAAATTTCTTTTTTGTTTTAGAAAATAAAAGAATATTCAGTGATTTCTTTTCTAATTTTATTTCTCTCTAAATTTTCTTACTTTTTCCATAACCATAAAAGAGCACACATGCGAGGATAATGGAGCAATAATTGTCCCTGTTTGATTAATCATTGTTAACGTTGTGCAGTTTATCTTATTTAATGTTTGACTCTACAGTCTCACAAGAGAAGAACGTAGAAGAGAAAGGACCCATGTTTTCTATTGGATTTTTTTATTTCTTATTAATATGGTGGGTGCCTCTGAGCATCAGACATACCGACACTGAAAACCAAAGCAAAGAAAAAACACTTTTTTCCGCCATTATTGACACTCACTCCTGAGACTCATCAATGGCGAAAGAAGCTTCAAGTTGACAACCCCCATCTCCAAAGTTTCCTCCTTTCTGTGCCCCTGCTTCTGGTTTTTCAATTTTCTCTTCTGGGTTCCTCTTCTTCTTCTTCTTGTCATGTGAGTTTAGTTCAGAGCTCCACATTTTTGCATCAACCAGTCAAGGAAGGTCAAAACCCACTTCATTTCACTCTTTTTGAAGATTTTAAATTACTGTGGCAGTTTTGTCGTGATCTTCAATATTGTGGCAGACAAACGTGATAGATGCAGTCACTAAAAAGTTTTTTTTTTAAATCTTGATACCGTGGCTGAAATCGTGGTCACTGATATTTTTTCAAACCTTGGACCTTCTTATTTAATACTATTATCTCATAATTCTTTGATGTTTCATTCGGATCTCGATCTCTGCATATAAAATATATCCGAGTGCTGTTACGCTTCCGGTGTCTCTGTCTCTGGTTAACCTTGTTAATGGATTTATTTTATTTAATTAGCGTGTGATTTTGATCATGGTAAGAATTCTGACTTTGAAATTATTTCTGTAATGCTCCAAATTTTGAAAAGTGGTTCTCTATTTTTTAGTTGCCTTTCGCTACAATAAAGTTGTTTAGGACACTGTAATTCATGATTGGGACACACCATGATAGGACACCAGTGTTACTCTTCACTGGTAACATCAACTAAGTAGTTCTAGCTTATGTTTTGAAACTATCAATTTGGGTGATCATAATATTCCTTTTATTTTTTATTTTTTTAAATAATTTTGAGCACTATTACTTTCCATTTCAGGAATTTAGGCAATCATAATATATATTCCCCTTGTAATCTTCTGGTTTCCACCCAACAATTTAACCATGAGCAATCATTAGGTAGTGTTCATTTAAATGTTTTCCAATTATATAGCTTGAGAAAATCTCTCTTTAAATTTTCTTTATATCCTTTGCTGCAGTTGGTTTGGATTAGTTGTGTTGGACTTGGAGGCCGCTGCTTATACAGTTGATCAACTAATGAGATTCCTCCTTGCATTGTTTCTTTTGTTGGCTTCTCTTCAAGCCAATTTAAGTCAAGATATTGAACATGGTTCACTTCTAGTAGATGGAGCTCAAACAAAGGCTGAAACAGGTGATAACTTTATTTGTGCCACTATTGATTGGTGGCCTCATGACAAGTGTGACTACAACCATTGCCCCTGGGGATATTCATCTGTTGTAAATTTGGTGAGTATTTTGAAATTCATTTGTATGGGAAATGAAATGAAACACTCTACAATTTATCATCCCCTTCCCCTCCCACCTCTCCTATTTAGAACCATGGAAACCAATTAATCTGTTTTATTCATTGTTCACTTCAATGTGGATTGATTTTCCAGGACTTGTCTCTTCCTTTCCTTTCCAAGGCCATCCAAGGTGTGTGTATATTTGCATTACTTCTTTATGATCTAGAAAGTCTTTATATCTTTAACTTTGGAGTATTTATTGTTAAGCATGATGTTATTCTTTTTGTAATGGTTGCATGATAGCACTCAAGCCATTGAGGATACGACTTGGAGGTTCTTTGCAAGACCAGGTTCTATATGATGTAGGAAGTTTGAAGTCTCCTTGTCATCCCTTGCAAAAGATTAAAGGTGGATTATTTGGATTTTCAAAGGGATGTTTACACATGAAAAGGTGGGATGAGCTGAATCAGTTTTTCAATGAGACAGGGTGAGAAGTTTAACATTGATACTTATCTATCTTCACCTCCTCCATTGTCCCCTCTTCCTTCAACTCAAAGCAAAAGTATGAAAAATAAGATGAGCTATTTAATGTAGTACTTTAACAAAGTAATGACTTTAATTTGCTTGGGTCACATTTTTAACATTAATAGATGCTGAAGGAGTCTCTTCTTCTGTTTAAATGTTTCATCACAAAAGTATATGCTAGTGAACTACCCTTCATTGGTAATTGAGACTCACTAGTGGCATTCTTAGTTATTTTCTTAAACTTTGTTTTGAATGAGTCTACCTACTTAGTTGTTTATTAACATGCAGTTTATATCCAGTCATTGCTTGTATAATAGGCTCTATAATTGTGTCACTAAGTTATTCTACCACTCTTGATCACAAAACCTTGCAATAAAAGCTTATATGACTCTACCATCTTACTTTCTTATTCCAATAACATGCAGTTTATATGCAGTCATTGCTGGTATTATTGGCTCTATAATTGCATCTCTAAACCGTGCAAATAAAAGCATATTATTTAACTTGATTATCACACTCTCTAGATGCTTTATTTATTTTAATTATTATAGCTTCTATATTCCATTTTTGCAAGTATTGGTGTAGATTTTTATTCTGGTGAATATCTGAGATATTAGTCTATGATCTGTAGGCTTGATTCCATTCCTATTACGTGACTTTGTCTAGATAAATTAAGACATGGAATACGAATGTCAGTACATGCATGATTAGTATACTATGTCTTTATATGCATTATGTAATGGTAAAGGGTAAAGAAGAAAGGATAAGGGAGGAATTGTTTAGCTGTGATGTAATTTAACTGGAGTTTGGCACTTGCAGGGCCATTGTGACGTTTGGCTTGAATGCACTACATGGGAAGCACCAGATTAGTCATAATGTTTGGGAAGGAACCTGGGACCCGACAAATGCTTATGATTTTATAAAATACACTATTTCAAAGGGATACAAGATTGATTCATGGGAACTTGGTAGGACTAAATATAACAAGTGGAAGGGTTATTTGTTATGTTTATTTTTGTTTGAATTAACCTTTATTCTTGAATCTGCTGCTGTAGGGAATGAGTTGAGTGGTAAGGGCATTGGTGCAAGTGTTGGGGTTGCACAGTATGGGAAAGATTTGATAAAGCTTAAGCAAATTCTAGGAACATTGTACGAGAACTCCAAGTTCAAGCCTTCACTTGTGGCACCAGGAGGATTTTATGAAAGACAGTGGTATGACAAGCTTCTTCAGGTTTCTGGCTCAGGCATAATCAATGTTCTGACTCATCATTTATACAATCTGGGCCCAGGTTTGACTGTCACTTAATTCTTTCTACTATAAGCTTTCTTGCCAACTGTTTAATAATCTGAAACTGCTGGAAAGTCCTTCCTTTGCTTCTATTTCTCATTCTTGTGGGTAATAATATTGTTAGGCAGGAGCAAGCACAACAGGGTTATAATAAGACAGCATTACTTCTTTATTATAGGAGAAGGTTTAAAAATAAAAACTAAGACTACAGTTTTAAGGTAGGTTTTACAGCTAAGAGTTAGTTACAAAAAGGAGCCCTTTAATAGGAAGCCTAGAGGAAAAAGGGAAGGAGTTTTTGAGATTTGAGAGACTTGTAATTGGAATAATCCAGTGGAAAGGAGAGTGCTCCTTTGTAGCATTTTTTTTTTTATGTTTGGTGAAATAAAGAGGTTATACTTCTGATTGCTAACAATTTTGGTCCAATCTGTAAGATCTACGAGTGGCATAATGAAAAGTAGAGTGAGGGCTTTGGAGAGATGAGTTGGTGAACAGAGGAAGGAGATTGCAGACCTGAGAACAAACATGACTCTGGTGAAAGAAAGCATACCGAACATGAGAGAAATAAAGACTTTACCTGTTGAAGGGAGTGATCCACAAGGATTTGATAGCAAGGGGAAAGAACTTCTTTGAAGTACAAATCGTCAAAAGGTTGGAAAATTACGCCCAGGCTTCATTAGCATGGAAGGAAATGCTAACCATTGGTTCAAATTCTAGTGACAAAAATCGAAGAATCCTTTTGATAGGACACAACCTCTTATTATGAAGATTTATTATGAGAGAAGAAATAAGAGAAAAAGGGAATAAAACTATTATGTAATTACAAATAGTTGAGAGTCAGTTACCGTGTCAATAGAGTTAGTTGTTGTTTAATATATATATATATATATATATATATATATATATATATATATATATATATATATATATACACACATGTGTGGGAAATAGAAAAGAGAGGAAAAATATAGAAA
>Ga0123342_1011023_pt1 | contig 10092 bp, 4 predicted proteins | sample Turbeawhitnodule_FD_89960 | JGI IMG/M metagenome (GOLD analysis project Ga0123342, IMG submission 89960) | Root nodule microbial communities of legume samples collected from Mexico - Turtle bean Mexico white nodule | ecosystem: Host-associated > Plants > Roots > Nodule | place: Mexico: Nepantla...
ATATATATATATAAGAAAAAAAAAATATTGTAGAAAAAATAAAAATATATAGAGAGATATAAAAAAAAAAAAATAAAAATATATATATATATATATATATATATATATATATATATATATATATATATATATATATATATATAATCTTAGTTGGCAATGACGTTGGATAAAGAATTTGGTGAGCATCTGAAGGCTTACGTGCTGGGATTGGCCAAGTGCCTCTTTAGTTTAGACAGTTGGAATCTTGGTGTCCATGGACATAAACTCATCACTAATTTACACTTTGAATACAATAGTTTATAACAAAATATTTATGAGTTTAGGTATTTCTTATAAATTATTTTAGTGAATTTCTGGAAAATATTCAGGGTGACAAAATTGTATGAGATTGGAAAAAAAGTAAAAGAATTTGTTCGTATTGTGTGTAAATAACTAACTTGTTCATTTATTTATTTATTTACTTTTTTTAATTGTTTTCACCAATTAATAAAATATTTTTTAATAAATGATTCATTTTCATTTTTTTTCAACTAATATTTCAACATCTGTCAAAATTAATCGTTTATAATCCATTACTCGTCCAAAGAAAGTATTGTTATCAAACTATTCTTGGTTTGAGAATTGCCGATAAAAAGAAATCTTGCTTTTGAGAATTGTCTTTATCCAAAAATAATTGATGAGTACATCACTATATAAGGTTAATTAAAGCTTACCCACATCTACATACTTATTTTCAGAACTAACATTAAGAAAGTTGAACAAATTAAGTTGATAAAATTTCATGTAATTTAAAAAATAATTTATGTGGTTAGAAGTATTTCGATAAATTATACATAAATCTAGATAATTAAAAAAATAATCACAAAAACTAGTTTAATATTATAATTAAAATTTTAGTGAACCTAAAGTTTTTACAACTTCGGCAAATATTTTTAGACTAAAATAAAAATTTAGATGCTTTGATTACGAGATATTTTTGGTCAATTTTTGGTTTTTGTCCGGAAAACTTCTAAAATAATTGGGTTTTGCAAATATAGCATGATATGTTATATTTAATTGTTCTCAAACATGCACAATATGCAATGAGCTTGAGATATTAAATTTGCCATGCATAGTTTTTTATACCATACAAAATGAGGTTGTAATATTCAAGTTCATTATACCACCATTTAAATTTTATTAGTGTAATCAAATATTAATTTTAACCTTAATTTATACAATAATTACTAAAAAAATTATTAAATAAAAATTAATTTTAAAGACAAAACATAATTAGACTAAATTATGGTATCTAAAGTAAATTTTATAAATTAATTTTTAAATTGATATCTAAATAACTATCAAGATTTTAGTTACCAACTATTTTAGATTTTAAAATTGATAGCTAATTAGATACCAATTTAGAAACTAGTTTAGATACCAATAATTTTGTAGTATTTAATTTAGTCAATATAATTTTTTCTTTAAAATTGATTTTATTTAATGAATAATTTTCTAATATTGAGTATTTACGTCAATAAAATGTTTATTTTATAAGCATATTTTATGCAATTATATTATCTATCTGATTTGTTTTTTCTTTATATAGAAATATTACATTTGTAATTTATGTAAAAACATTAACAACATATTTATTATTTATCATATATAATTAATGTACAATTAATATTTTATTCTTTTTTCATTTTGGAATCAAATTTACAACTTTCAACTTATATCTAAAGGTAGAATAAGAAAAGTTAATTAGAAATTTTATTAGCACTTGTAAGCAACTTCGAGTAAATCACTCCATTGCAAAAGAGTGAACTAGCAAGATTTACTTGAGGTGTAAGTATAGCTGAGATGTCAAGTTGAATAATGATGTCTAACATGAAAGTTTTTATATATATAAAAAAAAAAAAGTGGACTAGCAAGATAAAGAGAAGGAAGGTGCACATTCATAAAGATAAACATGACTTATTCATGATGTTAGAATTTAAGTGAGAGTTTAATTCTTATATTCATTAGGAATGAGTAAGATGAACTATAAATAAGAAAAAATATCCACAAACTCAATGTCTTTAAGATTTTGGGTTGAAAGTTATATTGTGGTATCTTATGTGATTTAGTTAATAATTCAATAATATTTATTGAGAATGTGAGATTTAATGAATCAAATTTTATATTTATTCTTGTTAACTTTTAAGTTTAAGTTATGGTATTTTTTTTTCTTTTTCAACCACATACTAATATGTAAGTTTTTTTAAAAAATGATATTCATATCATCATGTAAAAGTTTAGAGAAACTTCTAAAAATTGTATGGTTAATTTAAAGAAATTCCCTTATTAATTTTTAATTATGATAATTAATCTTGAATTATGAGTTATTGTTCGTGAAAACATAATATTAAATCAACATATTGTTTCCTTTATTTGCACACAAATCAAGTTGAATTATTCTTTAGTTTTATGAAATTATAGATCATCTCTTCACAATTGAACAATGATATATTCATAGACCAAAAAAAATATTCATAATTTTCAATTATATTTAACACAGAAAATTAAATAGATAAAATAAAATATTTTTTATTAAAATTATATTGAATTGAAAGAGTAATTGAAAAGTTCAATAAAAAAAATAGAGAGTGAGAGATGGGCTTCCTTCTTGGTGAGAGAAGGATTTCCATATTGTACAAATCAAGAAACATGATGATGGAAATTTGGTGTAATGGCATTTATAAGGAAAATGAGACAGAAAAATTATAAGTTCCTATTAGCGGAAACAAGTGAGATAGAAAAATTCGAAGCTTCCATTAGTGGAAATTATGCTTACATGAATAACAACATTTTGCTACGAAATTATTGTGCAGAAATATTGTTAACTAAACTCACACTAACTTAAATAATATATATATATATATATATATATATATATATATTGACATCAATTATAACAACAATATTAATAATAAATATTAACAATAATAAAATTACTCTTTAGAATCAAGTTAGCTTAAAGAAATATAAAAATTATTAGTATAAACTTACATAATACTAACTTAAATAATTATTTAATATATATATATATATATATATTAAACAAGTAAATATTAACTTAAATAAATATTAAAAATAAATAAAATGAATGTTATTTTAGTTAAACCTTACTTAAATAAATATAAATATTATAATTAAATTAAATTAATATTAACTAATAAATCTTACAAATAAATATATATTAATATCAATTTAACCTACATATATTGATATATGTAATTTTATTCATTTTTCATCATAATCAACATTATTTAACAATTATTTATTAATCTTGCTTTAGTGTTAAATCCATATTATTAGTAGAGGATAAAGAAATATTTCTTCCTATTTCCTACTTAATTTGTCACACTAATCTTTAATAATTTGTCCTTATTTATTGGTTCAAGTGTTTTACATTTTTAGGAACAACTTTGGAGAGTTACTTCCTCTCCTTTTTTTTTTCAAATCACATTCAAAGCAACAATTATGCAGTGTTGTTTTCTAATTTCATTTTAGGTTAATACAACGTTATGTTAAACTATAGTGCAATAACTAATTATTAAAGCATTAAACAAGTTTGTATGTTAGTAATTTTAGAAAGGGATGATGATATTTTGAGATTACCATTTCTTTCTACTTTCATTGTACAATCACATATATTATTACTTTATTTAAAAAAATTGTATTTATTGTTGTTATTTAAATATAATATTTTTTTTATTAAGAGGAACTGTAAAGTAAAAGTAAGATAGAAAAAAATATATTAAAGAAACATGTATTATTTAAAAGATTTTTCATTTAAGTCACAATTATATGTGTCTTAATTATGATGTAATGGTTAGATTTCTTATTTAAAATATTCCTTATAAGTGTACCTGACAAGGTAATAGAGATTCTAAACTAGTTTGATAAAAACAAACTTGGATTAAATTTAATTATTTTAAACTTATATTTGTTATAAGTTATTTTAAGTCAACTTATAAAAATAAGTTAACCTATAATAATATTTTTTATAATAGTTTTTTTTATCGATCTTCTTTATATCACTACAAAAAATTCATTAAATAAAAAATAATTTTAAAGACTAAAATAATTAGTTGTTATATTAACTAAATTAGAGATATTTTAGATATTAAAAGAATTATTGATTTATAAATTAGTTTATATTATTGATAAATAATTTATAAATTGGTATTTAATTTCAATTAACAATTATTTAGATTATAAATTTTGTAGCAAAAATATTTGTATTAATTAGATATCAATTTAGAAACTATTTATTAATAATATAAATTAATTTAAAAATTAATAATTTTTTTAGTTTCTAAAATAATCTTTAATTTAATTACTATAACAATTAATTATATTTAAAATCTAAAATTAATTTTTATTTAATAATTATTTTTAGTAATGAATAGTATGATTGTTTATCATTCTAATTTATTATCTTATCTTAATCCATCTCATCTTCATAAAATGAATCATTCTCTCAAACTCACCATTATTGCATGACCTTTATATCATCAACATTCTCATTGTTATCTCATTTTCTCTTTCAACTGTAATATCTCATCCAAATTTAATATTGTTTTCGCTACATTAAATATCAAAACCAAAGGCTTGTAATGTCATTAAGATTTCTTCTTATCTCCACTTTTTTTGGACACAAATCATAACACTTTCATTCTTATCATATGCCAAAATATCTCTTACGCTAAACTTTTTTATGGTGCTCTATCAAATCATAAAATAAAATTTCTATCAACTTTTGTGGGTTCACTACCCAGACTTGTAAATTACAATTTACCCACAGAAAATTCTCACGCACTTAAAATTATCTTAAAATAAAGTACATTCTAATTTTTTTATCTATTGACTTGTATATATAGCTAAACTATAATAGAACATTGTCTCAATATAAAAAGAGAAAACAAACCTCTAATATAAACTAAAAAAAAATTTGTAATAATTTAAAATAAAAACAACATTTTCAAAATAATTGAAACGTACAAATTCCTAAAATAATCCCTCTTAAATTTCCACCCCCAATTTAAATGTTTTTCCAACAAATGATGACGTAAAAAAACACAGATATCCAAAGTACTTCACTTATTTAGTTTGTTTAATAAAGTAGGGAACGGAAAAATAAGAACAAAAAAGGCATTAAAAATGTTTCATCCTTAAAAAACGAAAAGAAAAGATTAAAAAAAACTGAAATTGACCTATTTTTATATATTTTCTCTTTTTGAAAAATACTTAAGTGATCTTTACATACAAATTTTGACTTCCTTTGTTATGAAATAATTTTAAAAAAATCTTAAAAGTAGGAAATATTGAAGAGAGAGACATATATGAATTGTTTTTAAAATAAGAAATGGGTGTGGTGGTGAAGTGAAGATCACATCACTCTTTATTAGCATTTTGCCTGCCGTTATTGGGCACTTTCATGAAAAGTAGCGCCCAGTGAATCCAATAAAAAGAAGGGGTAAATTAGTAAATAACTTCACATAGTATCTCATAGCATCATGCCACGTGGCATGCACTCTCCTATTATTATTAAGGTTTATCTTCCGCATGCAACTCAAAAATTCGTTACAAATTATTTGGATGTCAATCTCATTTCATTTTTCACTCAATCACTCATCACCCAACTTCCACTACTTTTATTTTTTTTCTATATATTTTAATAAAAATAATTCCATTTTTTTTCTCAAATCATATTTTATAAAAAAAATCCATTTTATTAAATCCAACTCCACTTTATTTACTAAAATTCTCTTCTTTATTCCTTTCTTTTATCTATTTTCTTATTACTGCTTCCGAGGTTCTAACTTGGTAATGCTATTAAGTGCATTGGTTCACATACATTAAGTATGAATTTTTGGAAAATATAACTAATATTACATAATAGGTTTTATGTCACAAAAGATATTATAATTTTAGTATACTTTTAAAACAGAATTAATATGATCCTTCTTTCAAAATTTGCGTTAATATAGATTGCATGCATGTGAAATTAATCATTTACATTTGTATTTTTTATAACATATTTTATGTTGAGTAATTAATACGTTCAAATTTTTAATATAAATGTTTATATTAGATTTTATTCATATATATTAACTTTAACACCCAGCCATTTTATTGTCTACGTTTTTAGCTTTCTTTAGTAGCATACAAGTTTAAAAAAAAAACACTTTTTTACCAAACACATTAAAAATATCTTTCTTCGAAGTTATTATATAATATTTTAATTTATTTAGTTTTTGTGAGTTTTAGTTTTTATTCAAATGTATGAATTTTATAAGAGTTATATTTTTTTAATATTTTATTTAGCTGTTGTTAGAAATATATTTTTTTAAAATGGAAAAGATTTTTTTTTATTTTATAACATCAGAATCTTATTTAAAACCTTAATCTTTTTTTTTTTTTATATCATATCAATGTACTTCAACGAGAAAATCTTAAAATTTATATTTTAGTCATATAATTCAATGGATGATTTACAATAAAAATGTTCTAAAATCAAACCTTTTCCTAATAAAGAATGGAAATCCACATTCTTATGAACGAAAAATGATATAATTATATATCTTTTAAAAAAAATTATACAAATAAAATATATTTATAACATCTTACAAAAATTCAAAAAAGTATAATTTTCACATTTGATATATACAACTATCTAATCAATAATCATTCTAATATTGGTTACATATCAAATACAAATATTAAACAAAAAATAATTTTAAAAATAATATAATTAATTATTATATAGATTAAGTTAGATACTATTTAAAATATTAATAATTTTTAATTTATAAAAGAATATCTAACTTAATTTGTATATTAATTAATTATTTATTATCTCCAAAATTAATTGTTATTTAATAATATTTTACAGTATATTTTTTTAAGAAAATCACACTTACATATCAGGATAAAAACTGTTAAATCAGGCATGGAACAAAAAAACTATATACAGTTGAAAGGTTGAAGTGGTTAATTAAAAGAAAATATTTGTGTTGTTAATTTTTTTAGAAAAACTTATATGTTATCACTCTTTATACCGAAATTTAAATTTAATAAATTTATGTGCACCATTTGCTAATATTATTTATATTATACTAAAATAATAGTTTCTTATTAGAATTGAGTTAATCCCGGTTAATAATATATATTATATTATCGTAAACACTTCTGAAGTCTCGGAAAATTTTTAAATGCCAAATTATATCAATATTTTTTACGGATTCAACACTTTAATTAAACATATAATTTAGTTCGCACAACAAATTTTCAATTTGGTTTTATATAAAGAGATAAATATATTTCTATATACTAAACATAATAGAATATTAATAAAATTTACACTTTGTTTTAACTAATTTGTCCACTAAAACTTGGTTAAATTATTATGTGAAAATTTCTGATTTTTTTTTTCTTTTGAGAGAGAGAAATGCCAGTTGTTAGAAATCATAGTTTTAAATTGACCCTCTTTCTAAATGAAAAGAAAGGTAACTAGAATATAAAATGTTCTTACAAGGATCAAGAACACTAGAATCAGGTTGACAAGATTAATTCTTATACAAATCTTCTAATCTTGGGTTGGACTCTCTCGGTTTCTTCTTGGGCTGGATACTCTGGACTTCTCCTCACGTTGGGTGTTCTTGGCTTCTCCTCAAGGTAGGTGCTCTCGGCTTCTCCTTCCACAGATGGGGGGTGTACCTGCAAGTCGTTCCGATGCCAAAGTCATAAATAATTTAATGATCATTAAAAATCACTCTTACCTACCTCTTATGTTGATCTCCTATTTATACAATTTTCTTAATGAGCTTATGCTTTTACCTTTGGACTTTCTTTCTACACCGTTTTGTTATTTACGCACCCCTAATGCAGACTTTTTATTTAATTAGGCCTTATTACAATAATATTTATATTTTTTTTTATTCTTTTATGCATAACCTCTCGGTTATGTCTTCTATTTAGCTTTCGGCTTAACCTCTCGGTTTTAGCCTACCAATACGTAAAAAAATTAAAATTGTTACTTTTTAATGTATTTTAACAAATAATTAAAGAAGCATGATCACAGTGACTTACGAACAATTAGTTAATGTTTTGAGTTCAAGAATGAATACTTATGATATTGTTTGAGTTTGGTACTTACGAAAACAATTCTTAATAAAAAAATATTTATCTTTTGGTAATGAACCATATACATAATAAAGTGTTTTATGTTAACTTTATCATATATGATATCAATTAAGGAAATTTTAAAACTAATTATAACAACTGATAATAAATTCATTAATTTTAAAAAGTATCATACAAGAGTAGTTTTCTTCCTAAAAAGGTGAATACAAATAAATGAAGCATAAGAAAGAATAGCAGAAAACAGGAGCATTTCTAATGGGAGTGGCCTAGAAATCAAATGAAGTGGTCACGTCATAAAAAACAAGAAATCAATTGATAGGACTTGAGTTGTAGTGACGTAGCACCGAATAATCTCATATCACTTGTTATTACTTTATTGTTTGCTTCAAAGAAACAAGGAGAAAAAACATATCAGTTTCCATCTTATCTTTTATATGTTACACTCATTTATGATCAAAATTTTCACCCTCTACAAAAAAAAATACTTAAAACAAGAACATAAAATATGAAAAACGCGAAAAATGAAAATTATTATTCATTTTAAACTTTCTTCACATTTTAGAAAACAATTAAAAAATAAAATTATATATATTATAATTTATTATTTATAATTTATTCTCTTACCTTTTTAATTTCAAAATTTAATTTATTACTCATTTTTATTTTAAAATTTAATAAAAATAAAAAAAAATAATCAAAATTAGAAAAAGATAATTATTAAAAAATAATATAATTAATTAAATGATAGTGTATTTTACATTGGAAAATGAATTAGTTATTTTTTTATTATTTTATTTTATATTTGTAAATATTAAATTATTTATAAGAAAAATATATTTTGAAGTATTTTTTAGTCATTAAAATAGTTTTTAATTTAATTAATATAGTAATTAATTATTTTATTTTTAAAATTAATTTTTATTTAATGATTAATAATTTTCTTGTATATATAAATATATAGAGAAGAAGTAACACTGTGCTTAATATATAATAAAAGATGTAATATAATAATTGTCCTAGTAACATGAATGTTATATTGTTAGATTTAAGCGAGAAAAGTGTTAAAGAAAAATAAAATATTACTAGAAGGAAATAATATAGAAGAATTGAATTTGATATTTATCCAGTGTAATATTATTTGTGTGTCGGAGTTTGTGTGATTTTGATTTGTGAATGTGTCTGTCTAAATATATGTTTTTTTATGTCGGTATTTGTTTGTATATTCGAGGGCATTCGTTTTTTAATGTGTGTGAATTAAAACAAAGTTAATTTAATTTGATTTGATTTTTATTTTCATTCAAAAATTAAACCAAACCAAATCACATCTATTTAATATTTTATTCAAAAGTATTTTTGATAAAAAATAAAATCAGTCAAACCATACTACAAATGCCCCCAATTATAGATCATAACAGGTTGAACATTTGGAACATTATAAGGATGAAAATTTATTGAAATTATTAAATCTTTAAATTGTTTTAATTTTATTATATCACTTATAAATTTTCTGTTTATTTATTATATATATCTGTATTAATTTAAGCAACCCTATTTTTTTTATTTCTTTTGTGCTTTCTCATTTTCTATTTTTTAATCCAGAAAAAACATTAATTTAAAACTTTAAATGAGTAATGATTAATATCTATAAAGTAAATATTCAAACATTTTCAATTCACATAACTATATACACTAAATATACTATAACAATATTAAAAAGAAGTTACCTAAAAAGAGGCAGAATGTGAGTTGGGGGAAGAACATAATAATGAGGGGCTTTAAGAAATCAGGGGCGCAGTGTAATTGTAAGGATCTAGAAAATAACCAGAAGTGGTATATTTTAAATGATACCTGAATATTTTATTATTAAAATGAAAATGACATATAAATAGAAAATTCAGTTATTCAGGTTTCATTTTAAAA
>Ga0123342_1011024_pt1 | contig 10087 bp, 7 predicted proteins | sample Turbeawhitnodule_FD_89960 | JGI IMG/M metagenome (GOLD analysis project Ga0123342, IMG submission 89960) | Root nodule microbial communities of legume samples collected from Mexico - Turtle bean Mexico white nodule | ecosystem: Host-associated > Plants > Roots > Nodule | place: Mexico: Nepantla...
CTTTGAGACAAGTACAAAAGTGATCAACAATCCAAAAGTTGTCTCCTTTGATTGGTTGAAAAGCCAAAAGCTGGACAATGTGAGAAGGCTTCTCAAGGATCAGTTGCTGAAAAGATTCTTGGACATGAAGGGAAACATTTATCCAGATTTAATCCGGGTATTCTACACAAACTTAAAGTTCGAAGGAAACAATCTTGTTTCACATGTTAAAGGTGTAGACGTGGAGATTACTCATGATGTATGGGCTGCTGTAATTGGGTTGAAATATGCTGGTCTTAGAACCAATAAAGGAAATCTTGGTGTTGTGGAAGATTTCAACAAGGTTCAATACTACAAAAGTTGTTTGAAGAATCAACAAGCTCAAGTTAGAACTTGTTCTGTTGGAGGTTTGAAGTTAGATGAAAGGGTGTTGGCTCTCATTGTCACTTGGATTCTAACTCCAAGGGGGAACAACCATTCTGTTTTGACAAAAGAAGATCTTGTTTATATCTACTGCATCATGAAGAAGATCAAGATCAACTAGATTCATATCATCAAAGAACATATGCAAAAGTCCATGAGGTTAAGTGACTACCATTATCCCTATGTTGTTTTAATATCTAAATTTCTGCTCTATTTTGAAGTGAATCTTGAAGATGAAACCTCTGAGTTGGTTAAATCTACACCTCCCTTTTAAAGTTTTACTAAAAACTACACAAAAGAAATTACAAATAGGGACATCCAATGATTCTCATTTATTTAATGCTTGTGCCCTTGCTTTTATTATCTTCTGAGGCATGATGGATGATCATGTATTGGCTTGGGCCTCAGTGTGGGCTTGCGCTTTGGGCTTCGGCCTCTATATTAAGAACACTAATAAGAAGAACTTCAAGTATTTTGGTCCTTGACCATTCCTCATATTAATAGCATCTTTTTTATTCTCATCATAAACCCAAACCTAAAGCAGCATAGCTTCAACCTTCATCATGGATTTGAAACATCAAAGCTCTCATGTTCTACAATCTCCCCCTATTTGATGGAGACAAATCCTTGGGATGCTTTTTGGAATGTTCCTGTTTAGAATTTGTATAACCTGCATTCATAAGCAAACATAGACATACAGGATAATCTATTCCAATCAAACAGACACCACAAACTAGTTCCCACTAGGTGATTTCCAAAGAGGAACATCAACTAAAGCAATGTGAGAAACCAGTCAAACATATAATGGTGTAGCACAGATAAACAATCGGTTATTTCGCAGGAATAACCGGTTGAAATTTTGTATTAGAGTTTCAAATAAGTTTCAAATTTCAAACATCAACCAGTTATAGCAATGTTCAAAAGTAGAAATAGGTGCAGATATTAGAACATTACATATCCGAAACACTTCTCCCCCTATTTGTCTTCACAAATCGACAAAAGGAAGGATAAAAAACAGCATAAAAAGGAAAAGAGAAATTGTTCAGAAACTTAAACCAACAATTTATAATGAAGGACTGTTATCCCTCTCAAACTGTAGTTCCAGAAGTTGATTCTGAACCTCTTCTATATGTTCATCCAGGCTTGAAAACCGTGAATCCATATGGTTGAACCTTGACTTACAAATCATGGAGATTCCTCTTATTTTCAGCAAATGTGTCCATGCGGTTTATCATTAGCCTTTCAAAAGGAGACATTGAAGTCATCCTTTCTCCCATGTATCCATCACTAGGACCAACCTCATGAGTCTCAGTAGCAGGTTCCCCTTAAGTTTTTGCAACTTCAGGTTCATCGCAATCATTGACTAGGGTCAGCTTTGTCACCATCTTGATAACTCATCTCCCACCAATCTTAGTAAATCCCATTTTTCTTAGGGATCCACCGTTAATCTCACTTGAAGGCTTGATAATTTCATCCAGCTCCTCTTCAATATCCACTTCAAAATAGTGTAGAAATTTAGAGATTGAAATTGCATAGGGATAGTGGAAGTCACTTAACCATATGGATTTTTGCATATGATCCTTGATGATGTGAATCCAATTAAGCTTGACTTTGTTCATGATGCAGTAGATCAATAGCAAGTCTTCCTCAGAGAGAGTGGAGTGATATTGCTTCCTCTTGGTGTGATAATCCATGACACAATGAAGGCTATGAGCCTTTCATCAAGTTTTAGCCCTCCAACTGAAAAGTTTCTTACTTTTGAGAGTGGGTTCTTAAGACAATTCTTGTAGAATTGCATCTTGTTGAACTCTTCTATCACCCCTAGGTTGTCCTTGTTAATCCTTACTCCAGAGAACATCAGCCCAGTTATGGTAGCCCACACATCATTGGTGATAACCATGTCTACTCCCTTCACATGAGAGATAAGAGTGTCACCATTGAATTGAAGGTTAGTAAAAAATACCTTTACCAAGTCTGGATAAATGTTTCCAAAGAGCTCAATAAATCTTTTAAATCTTTTCTCCTTGAGAAGGCTTATCACAGCAGTAAAGTTTTTTTGCTTCATTCATGTGAAAGAGATAAGCTTGGGTGTGTTGACAATCTTCCTACTTGTTTCATGTAGGTACTTGTTAATGAGTTCTGATTCTCCTGAGAACCATCCTTCCAGCTTCCCACCACTCCTCACAGCTCTTGTTTTCATCATCTTAGCAGAGGAGTTGCAACCATAGCTCAAATCAGAGAAGAGCAAGGACACTACAGAAAAAGACTTAGAGAAGAGAGAAAAATGAAGAAAACAGATTGTTCTATGTGAAAACAACCGCTAATAGCTTCACATATATAGCCACAACCTTTGGTCAAAGTTGGAATTAAGTGGGTTGTTTTCAAAACAGAAAAGAAAATCAAATTTGAACCCTAAAGCAGTTTTTGTCAGTCATAACAGAAAGTACAGAACATCACTTGCTGATTTGACAAATCTTTGAAAGCAGTTTTAATTTCCAAGATAAAGAGGAATATGATTCATAAAGAGCAGTTATTACAAAGATATTTTGTATTCAAAGATGTAATTAAGACATTGTTGACCATAAACATCAATGGGTTTGAATAGAAAATCAGATTGAAGCACTTTGAATCAAAAACATATTTGACCAGTGCTGACAGAGTGAAAACAATCGGTTGTTTCGAAGAAACAATCGGTTGAATTTCTGCACTGATGAAAAAGTTTGAGAAAAACATATTCTTTTAACATCCATGCTATATACAAACATTCAAGTCTATAAGGCACATAGATTTGTATAAAAACATAAAGAATACAAGCTAAACATAATCCAAGTACAGGCATAGTGAATAAATTCAGAATTGGATTTAGAAACAAATGTTCAACAATGAGAAGAACAAAGAGTTATCCTTCAGATTTAAAGTACACAAATGTAAGCAATACATAGTATCAGGACAAGGCATTGTCTTGCAAATAAATCTTCTTGAGATCCTGATCTTACTGACCCTCCAAGTGGAGTCAAAAATCTGTAAAACAAAACTTGTTAAATCACAAAATTTGATCCCTTAAAGAACTTAGGACCTTTTGTGTTAGACTTATCCTTGGAACCATCAAAACATCTTGGAATTCATTTAAAGATACCTTTAGGAACAAGAGATTTGCGAAACTTGCAGAATCTAACTGAATGACATCTCTTCTTGCAGTAGATACATGTGACAACCGGTTGAATCGTTCTTTTAATCGGTTGTTTTTCTGACACTAATGAAAAAGGTTTTGAAATTCCATTTCCTTTTCTTTGTGGATAAAAACCTAAACCAACTTTTCCAAAAATACAATTATGAGATGCAAGAACATTTTCCAAGATGGATTTCCCAATTGTAAGTTTATCCATAGTTTTCAAAAGATAATGAATCTTTCTTTCAAGATTTTCACAATTTTCACAAAACTTTGAGTCACAACTGCAAGTTGAGTTCTTGTAAATCAAATCAAGGTTTTCAAAATCATCTTTACATTTTTCCAAATCTTCTTCCAGTGACTTAACTCTATTTTCAAGCCAGTTGTTTAAACCTTTCAACCGGTTGTGAGAAAGAGCCAATCGATTAGCTTCTTCATGAGTTTCATTGAAAGCTTCAAGTAATTGGTAATACTTGTTACCTTTGATTGAAGAAGATGAACTCATGCTGCTGGATACAGATGCTTTCAGGCACAGGTTTGCTTCTACATCATCAGAAGAGCTAGAGGATGACACCTCATTATCATCTCATGCAACATATGCCTTCTTGGTTTTTCCCCTTCTTTCACTTTTGAAATCTGCTTTATCCTTGCTTTCATTGTTGGGGCATTATGCTTTGATATGACCCTATTCACCACAGTCATAGCAAGTGCACTTGTTAAGATTAAAATCATTTGGCTTTTTTAGTTGTACCTTTTTTAAGCTTGGCTTTTATTCTTCTTCAAGAACTTGTTGAACTTTCTTAACAGCAGACTCATAGTATCTTCATCACTCTCACTTGAGTCTTGCTGCTTTTTATGATTGCAAGCTTTGAGTGTAATGCCTTTGTTGTGTTTGTCCTCGCTCTCTTGGACAACTAGCCTATTCATCTCAAGCTCATGCTCCCTTAGCTTACCAAACAAAGAAGTAGTTGTCATTGATGTCAAGTCCTTTGATTCTGAAATGGCAGTGACCTTTGGCTGCCATGCTCTATCAAGATACTTCAAGCTCTTGATGTTTAGCTCCTCTTTATCAAAATACTTCCCAAGGCTCATCAAATGATTCACTATATGAGAGAATCCTTTCTGCACATCACATATGGTCTCCCCTTTCTGCATTCTGAAAAGCTCATACTCTTGGATAAGAGCATGCTTTCTGGCCCTCTTGACATCATTTTTTCCTTCATATGTGACTTCAAGAATGTCACATATCTCCTTTGCTGAACTACATTGTGATACCCTGAAAAATTCATTACAACTCAAAGGAGAGGTTATTATGTTTTTAGCAATCTAGTCAAACTTTGCTTTCTTGCTTTCAGCCTCAGTCCATTCAGATGAAGGTTTATCAATTAAAACCTCATCTTTTTTAACTTGAGGTATAAAGGGACCGTTTTCAATTGTTTCCCAAATACCCTTATCTGTGGAATGCATAAAGATCTTCATCCTTACCTTCCAAAACTGGTAATTTACACTACAAAACAGTGGTGGTCTGTTTATAGAAGCACCTTCCCCAAAAGGCAACTTGTCAGCCATGTAAAACAATTTTCAGAAAAACAAAACTTAAATATTTTTCAAGAACCTACCTATTGATGCCAATTGTAAGAATTAATGGCTTAAACAAGAGGGGGTGAATTGTTTATCAAAGATTTTCGCAAAGATTGAATAAGAATGAAGCTTTAACACAATTCACAGATTAAGCAATTAAGGAAAGCAATCAAACAATGATTAAGAAACTGTTTGCAGAATTTCAATCGGTTGAAACTTCGTTTTAACCGGTTGTTTATAGCAACAACAAAAGCATAATTAAAACAAACAGTTATAAGGAGTGAGAGAGAGAGAGAGAGAGAGATTTACTCAGTCAATTTTATACTGGTTCACTCAACCTTGAGCTACATCCAATTCCCAGAACAACCACTGGGTTCCATTAGTAATCACTCACAAATTACAACTTACACAAACACAAAAAGGTGATCTTGAAACCACAAGAACCACTCACCCTCTTTGCAAACACACACCTCTAGCTAGAACAACCTCTGACTTTACAAGATTTCACACACACTTACAAGTTTATGAAAGTACAATTACAAGAATCATGAAAGGAACAAATTACACCTGAGTTTGCAGGAATCAGAAAGCTCTTATGATCAGACCTTGAACCAGTGCACAGCTTTTCAGCAATCTTGCAAAAATTTTGAAAAACTTCTTTCAAATCAATCTCAATCTCATTGTGTTTGATATGAAACTGCTATATCTTGTTTTAAGAGAAAGGTTATATTTATAGCACACAAAACTAGTCGTTCTAGGCAACATTTATAAGTCAAAACAGTTTTGATTCACATATAAAACAGATTAACAGGTTTTCAAAAAGCTGCTATGAAATGTTACAATCAACCGGTTGAAAAGTCGTTTTAACCGGTTGAAAAGTCGTTTTAACCAGTTGAATTGGTTAGGCAATTACTTAACCAAGTCAAAAAATAGTTTTAAAACCTTCAAATAAGCCAAGTGACAAACAATCGATTATTTCGAGATTTCAACCATTTGTTTTTCTCTTTGCTTAGAAAAACACTTTTCTCTTTTAAAACAGATTGAGCAAGCTTGTGCAAGGGACTAAGAAAGATCTTACAAAGATTCTAAACACCCTAGACTAAACCCAAACCAAAAGCAACACAGCTTCAACCTTCATCATGGATTTGAAACATCAAAGCTCTCATGTTCTACACTAGGCCCATCAACTTGGCTTAGAAGCCAAGCTAACCTAACTGAGGCTGAGTTCCGACCAGCGAGCACTGAGCTCTTAACGCTCTGGCCAGTACAAATGTTATTTGACTTTTTTATTAATAGAAAATTATGATACTCTTGTTAGCAAGTTGATATAGTGTCTAGATTATGCATCTTAAGGTTTATAGTTTCTTAAAGTGGGTTTTGAATATGGTTTAAATGAGTAGAGTTAGCTCTCATAGTTTTACATATACTAGTTTATTAGTTTAATGTGAATTGAAATATATATATATATATATATATATATTGAGTTTCAATGATCAAGGTTGAATTGAAATGAGTAAATGATGATATTTAAGCAAATTAAGGTTGTATTGATATTTTTGAATTTTTTTTTAAAAGTTGTATTTGTTAAGTTGGCTTTATGTTAAAAAATTGAAAACATATTTGGTTATGTAGCGTGAAATTGAATTTATGATATTTTCGCTCAAGTGAAAATAGATTACAAATTCAAACTACTTTCGACTCTATTTTCGCTCAAGCAAAAATAGAACTAAGACTCAACCTTTGTGTTCGGTTCTATTTTCGCTCAAGTGAAGAATTATTCGCTCAAGTAAAATTAGAGTTGCAATGTAAACCTTGCTCTCGACTATATTTTCGCTCAAAGAAAGAAATTTTCGCTCTAACGAGTGAATTTTTACTCAAGCTATTTTTTGTTTCTTTTTCTTTCTTTTAGTATAAAATGTAGTTAGAATATTAATTTGTGATTTTACTTATATGAATTATATTGTATGAAAGTAGTTGTTTTAAATGATAAAAATTGTATGAATTTGGGTCACAAATCTGAGATGATATGTGAATCATAGTTTGTGTTATGTATTAAGTAAAGAAACCTATGTTATAACAAATATTGTTTGGTTTCACTGATAATCTAAGTCACATACATTAAGATATCATATGGTAAGAAACTTAGGGGGAGTTGTTACATATTGTGACATATGTAGATGTGAATCTTGGTTAGTAATAAACTTACTCTGATCCATTATCCTTAAATTTGCTTGTTAATATAAGTCTTAGATTGGATCAAATTTAATTTCTAGTAAAACATATTTAATACGAGTTTTTTTGGAAGACTAGTTGATTTTTATTTGAAGAATATTCTTTGATATATATGAACACATGTGTGATCTATCACTAATGCAAATAATATATATATATATATATATATATATATATTATATGAGAAATATTTTTTATAAAAAGATATCATTTGCCTAATCTCTATGTGACTCTACTTTCTCACTACCTCATAATTACCTAAGTATCTTAGATATCATTATTTTGTATTGCCAATGTTAAAAACACCTTTATATTCTTAAACAGGTTATACATGTCAATAAAAAAATAATGTAATAAAGTGAAGTTAGATAAATGACAATATATTTGTGTAAAGAAATAAACTAAACCACCAATATATATAAGAAAGTATATATTTAAGATTGTTGAATTCTCTTCACATATGTATCAAAATCACCTTTTATATACCTGATACATCAAACATAACAGATATTCAAGTCAAGAAAAAAACAATAAAAAAATCATACAACATCAAATTACAAAACTTACTAAAATCCCTTTTTATATATCTGATACAAAACATAACAGATATTCAAACCAAGAAAAAAAGACAATAAAAAAGAATCATACAACTTCAAATTACAAAACTTACCATTCTGTTTTCTCCCAGCTCTTCAGCAACTCATCTATTACCTAAATTTTATTTAGTAATTGGCAGATGCCACCGGAGGAGAAGATTAGCAAGTAACCAAGTAGAAAGGGGTTAAATATTTAGGAATTTAATCAAACATACCAAGCCATGCAACGAAAATTTTGAACACAATCAACAGATGCGATTCCAACAAAGAGTACATTAAGTATTGGAGCCTAATTAATCAAATAGTTGTTTCCTTGGTGCTTTCTACAGGAACTGGTGGAGACAACAACCTAAGAATGAAATGTACAGTGTGTTCCTGCAATAAGTAGAGATCCAAATTCTATCAAGATGGGAAGTTGGTCAGAGATCCAAATTCTAGAGAGCAAATTATTTGACTTTTTATCTATGTAGCACAGACATTGACACGGACACGGACACAGATACAGAGATACGTAAAATCTCTAAAATGTATAACATGGGACACAGATCTATATATTATATAATTATGAATTATATGAATTGACAATAAAGTTTATGTGCACAAGTATGTTCCAGATTATTTTTTGGAGCAGAAAGATGTTTTCCATGACTGGTTCACAAGGACTTGTTTCTTATTTTTATAATCATAATAACAATTTATACAATAAAGTTTGAATTTTAAAAAAATAATGTATTTTTCTTTTTTAAAATTGTGTTAAAATCGTAATAGAATTATTATAAATCTAAAAATATTTTTTGAATTAGACACTTCATAGATACGTGTCCTACAGGTGTCATACGAATGTCGTGTCCGATCGACACCGACACGCTATTTAAGATGAGTGTCTAAGATTAATAATATGCTCTACTATCTAACACTTACCTGTATATTCCAGCCACGAATTAGGGATGGCCACAAAGAATGGCAGCAGCAAATATCTTTTCATCTTCTGATCCCCCGACTTGCAACTTCAAAATAATTCTCCATTTTTGCTAAACTTCCATCAAATCCAGGAGCGTATATTCAATTGCTTTACCTTTTGGTAAATTTACAAAAAAGAGCATCTGACATACCTGGCTTCAGGAAAGAAAAAGAAAAACTGAAGACCAGGCAATGAAATTTTATTTAGTAATTTATACTCTACCCACTTAAAGTTATTCTTGTTGTGTTATAAATTCAGTTTATGATTAATTATTGTTGAGTTTAGTAAATTATCTCATGTTTCAGTATGTTATTTTGTCCTGACAGATGCATTAAACTTGAGAATACTTGATGACTCAAATGATAGAAAACAAATTTACACAGAGGTCGTGCCATTTGAAAAAGATTGACATTTTCAGTTGCCAAGATTACCTTTATGGCATGTTTATGACTGAGTGTTTCAAAAATAAAAACTTCCAAAAAAGTAGCTTGGTCAAAGTCATAGCAGTGTGGCTATGAGCCTACAAAGAGGGAGCACAATAAATATTGTACAGGAACACTTTTGCAAAAATTAGAACATTAAGCCAAAACAAGATCATACCATATAGCAGGACTTGAAACCAAAGCATTAACCATCATTGAAGTAAGTGGAGCTCCCTTCATAAATGATGACCAGCCAAGTATTTGAGCTGGCATACACTGAGGTATTTGATTGATACGTCCATTTGTATAACCTTGCCATAAGTATGCAGACGTGTCCAGTAGATTGCGAGCAATGCAAGCCTCAACTATCAGATGCCACATGTTTCAAGCTGAAAAAGAAGAAATATTTGAATTAAATTAAGTTTATACACACATAAGCAAACTTACAAACAAGAAATTCAGTAAAATTATTACAATTTAGGAAAATGTACCCATTAAAATGGTTAAATTAGATCTATATGTGACCATACATTAACTGCTCTTGGAATCTTGTTATTTGTATAGCAGCTAGAAGAAGTTCCTTAAAAAGAAATAATTTTTACAACAATTCCAAGCTTCTTTAATTTTATCTTCGCAAAAATCTTTAGCTTCTGAATGGAGCCTCATGCAAAGAATATATGTTTCTTCCAAAATAAACTAACAAATATAAAATGCAGAATTACGA
>Ga0123342_1011025_pt1 | contig 10086 bp, 9 predicted proteins | sample Turbeawhitnodule_FD_89960 | JGI IMG/M metagenome (GOLD analysis project Ga0123342, IMG submission 89960) | Root nodule microbial communities of legume samples collected from Mexico - Turtle bean Mexico white nodule | ecosystem: Host-associated > Plants > Roots > Nodule | place: Mexico: Nepantla...
AAAAAAAAAAAAAAAGTTAATGTAATTAATTTTGATTTTAATATAAAAATTAACTATTGTGTATTGTTATTTTTTTTTTGGATTAGTTTAGTTTGTTTTTTTTTTTTTTTTGTACGCAAGGGTTGAGAAGGGGAATGCTTGGCTATTCCTTCCCTTAACTAAGCCTATCTATATATGGAAAGCATATTACAAACTAGAAGAAGCACACCTAGCCTGCATCATATAAACCTAAAAACTGGGTTTTGAACTTGAAGATCTATCAAACTAAGTCTGAAAACCAAAATCAAATCATAAAAACATTATCTTTCTCCACAGGTTACCTTCAAATGATTTTAATTATATGACTCAATAAATTGGATAATATAAATTTGTATTAAGAACACAATAACGTAGAAATATGTATGAAATTCATTTTTGAACAAATGATTAAATCACCAAACAAACTGTGCAAATGTAAGAACACGTGATAATATTTGATAAAAATGAATTAGAATCGCACAAAAGAAGAGTCAAGAATCAAAATGAACCCGTGAATCAAATCTCATAAATAAAAACTCTCGATATTCTCAAGAACAAACAATCGAACAAAACTAAAATGAACTAAAATGTGGAAAGGAATTTAAGATAATGAACATGTCACTGTAAGTGCAAAAGAAACTTGTAACTTGAATGTAAGGACTTTCAAGATAAGATTTAAAAAGAGAGGTATCTCTTCAGAGAGATTTTCCACCAAGAGAGAGAAAAAGAAGACTTACTTTTTTTTCCAAATGAATGTTTACAAGAGACATGATAACTAATTAAAGAAAATTTTGATTGAAAAATCAATTAAATGAAAGCTAATGAGTGTTTATTTCCAAACTTAGGTTATGTTATGTGCAAACACTCTTATAGCTTAGTCTTAGATGGAAACACTCTAATCTTAATATTCTTATCCTAAGTAAAGTTTTTAATTCCTAAGGAAATTATTTTCTTTATGCTAAGATGACAACTACTCTCAATCTTCTCTTCAAATTCTTTAATAGTTCTCGCAAGTGATCTTCCCTCGTAGATTTAAAAGATTGAAATAAATTATAATTTAAGCTGCGTTAAAAAATCGTTTTCTTTTTTATTTTAGATCACGGTTTTATATAAATTACAATGTTATAATATATTTCTTTTTTACTCAAGTTAGTAATTACTCTTGGAATTTTTTTTTTTTTTATCAACAATGAATTAATGAATTAAATGGGGCACTTTATGGGTGTCCCAACCCTTGTACAAAACTCAACTACTCAGATACAAACCAAAAGAATAAAATTCAGGTTCAAGCCATCTTTGGCTCAAGCATAAACATACCATTTGTATCTGAAACTAGGAGTTACTCCTACAAAAGTCAAGAAGTTGCACCGCATGCAACTAAAACAAACCCAATCATCTACTAAACACCCAAGTACCAAGCCTCACAAGCCTCAGCTCCAACCAATTGCCTCAATTAAAAACACATCATCAGCCTCTAACACAAACCATGGCTGCGACATAACAAGAATGCTTCCTACGCTTGGTTACGACACCTGAAAATTTTGTCCCAATGGAACACTGCTCCACTTCCAATTCTTTGTAGATGAGGTTCCTCCCTAGGAAAGCAAGGTGGTATAAATCCACCCAAAGCCAGTAAAGCCCAACTGTAGCAAAACTACAACAAGACTCCCCTAAGCAACACCAAACAACACCTAAAAAGCAAAAACAACTCCTAGGTGTTGAAGATGGATGCTGCTCCCTTCAAGACAATGTGTTTGTTGAAGCCAAATGTGTATTTTGCTTTGTTGTTTGTGTTTGTATTTAGGGGTTGTCTTGTGTTTATATTAGAGGTTGTTTAAAGTGAGTTTTTTGCATCATGACCCACCTCTTAACCCTTAACCATGTGATAAGAGCAAGCACAATGTTTTCTAAAAATGTTTTTCACATGTTTTGCCAAAATATACTTTACTGCACAGAAAATGAATCTATTCTTTCTTAAATAAATAGATTCTTTCTTAAACTGATGTTTTGCTAAAAGTTTTTGTAACCTTAGTTTATGGATCAAGAATCTTGACTCAGTCTTCATACTATCAAAATGACTGACTTTCATTTGTTCAAATATCTCTTGTTATTTTCTTTAAAAATAAATATGTTCTTCATCTAATGAATAGATTCATTTTAGTCTGGTGCATTATTCTTGAGAAGTTTTCCCATCTTAATATTAGCACCAAGTAGCTTGGCTTAAGTCTCTTGTAATTAAGCTGCAACCTTTCTAAAACTCTCTTTGCTTTTGAAAATAAATCTATTCATTTTATTTTCAATATGTTCTTTTTATAACTGCTTTAACTGTTTTTAAAAGTTTGTTATAAAAAGTCTCTTATAAAAGGATAGTTGTTTCTGACTTAAAGTTGTTGTTGAGAAAACGAGTTTTATAACAGAGTTTGAGAGATTTCAAAGATTTAGCATGTGTTCTTGAAAGATTTTTCAAATCAGAAACTGTGCTTGTTCTTGTTTTTGGCTCTAAGCTTGGTTAGAGGTGTTGTCATTGTTCTAGGCAATCTGTTCTACTGGCTTAGTCAGATTTCTGCTTTCTCTTTCCAGGTGTATTCTTTTCCTCATTAGTTTTTGTATAAAGTGTGGTTGTAAGACTCTTCTTGATAGGGTTTCTTGAAGATTTGTGTGTGTTGAAATAGAGTTTTCCAGCTAGGTGTGCCTTGTTCTTGTAGGGTTCAAGAACATTAGGTTTTGTAATTGGTGTGTACTGTTTTTAGTGGTTTTCACCTTGGATAAGATGAGACTGGATGTAGCTCATTTGAGTGTACCAGTATAATTGTGTTGTGTTCAATCTTTCTTAATCCCTACACTCAATAACTGTTGCATAAGCTGATCTGTCAAGAAATAAAATTATTCAATTGAAATTGAATCTGTTCATTCTGGGTTTGTTAATACTGTTCTTGATTTCTGGAAAACTAATTTGAATAACTTGTGAGAATCTGAGTGAACTGTTGAAGGTAAATTGAAGCACATTGATCTGTGAAAATCAATTCAATCAATTAACAAGATTCATTCAAGTTGGTGATTTTACTTTCAAGGATTGTATAATAATTGAACACTTTGATTTTCCTCTGCTTGAATTAATGTGAACACTGTGTGCTGATCAATTCACTTGATATTAGAAAAACATATAACTGAATTATTGTTTTTGTAGTGTAAGCAGAAAAATAAATATGTTCATGTCAAAATAAATTTTTTTTTTCTCTGTCTTGTGATAAAACTGGATCAGGTTGAAATATTTAAAAGCTCAATTCACCCCCCTCCCCCCCCTTGCCCTTTTCAACTTAGACACTATTGAACCCAACACTAGGCACCATTCAACAGCAACTTTGAAGCCTCTTAATCTTCTGAAACTTGTCCACAACAGCTTGAACTTATGCAAATAACCTTCATGATCTGCTTCAGCTTCATTACTAATCTTCTTAGAACCTTTAGATCCCTTAATATGGCAAGATAGAACCCAAAAAATCAGCAAGACCAAATTTTACCAGCATCTCTAAAGCTGGACCAACAAAGCCCAAAAGACAAATGCTTCTCTTGATAGCCCCACACTACTAGCCGTTGAGCATCACCTGTAGGCAGCAACCATCATTTCTTTCACCAAAACCAAGTCTTTTCTAACAACATACCAGCAGCTTTATGGTCTCCATTCGGATATCAGACATAATCAATCCCTCCACTACTTTTAAAGTGATTATGCCCTGCAGCTACCTATCAAAACCATAAGAAAAACCCCTCTAAACATCCATAACATCCATCCTAACTTATAAGGCTCAACCCTGCTTCTAGCAGGCGCAACTAATCACACGACATCACCTACTTAAGTATCAAACCCATCATCCAGCTAAGCAGCTCAACACCTGTTTAAACCCGTCCAACCTTAATCAGAGACAGAATTTTAACTCTGTTTTAGCATTGAGTACCTACAGTAAGATACAACTGCTTTGCTTATAATCTTTTTTCTTCACACAAGTCAAGCTAGAAAACCAAGCAAAGGAACCGAAAGCATCACCAGCAAATTTGCATAGTGCTATAATCCCCTTTCTTCACACCTGTCAATCCAGAAAACCAAACAACACAATAGAAAGCATCGCCAGCAGATTTGTTTTCTTGCCACAGTTTACAGACCTCCGGAGGCACATAAACAACCTTTCCTACCTCTTCCTTTGTTAGTCTATTGCAATTTATGTGACCCAGTGCTGACCTCTTAAAACTTGCACACAGCCTAACCTCTAAGAGCATAAATGTCAACCCTTAGAAGCTCCCAGGACTGCACCCAGGGCCCCTGCTACCACAGATATTAGATAGACCACTGATACACTTACGACCCTGCTACCACTCACATGTTGTTACTTGATGCTTTTTATGTATATATATGAATTAAGCAACCAATCCGTAAAGGAGTAATTAAAGGAGTATAACCTATGATTCATCCATAACCACGACTTGAGCTAGGCCATCTGGAAAATCTCTTTCGCATCTACTACTCCTTGTTTAAACAGTATAGTATTTCTCTGGTCCCAAATGCACCTTACAATAGCTGCCCAAATGCCTTTCCAAACGAGAATAGCTTAGAATTGGCCTGAGCTAAATGAAAACTCACAAAATGATTCTTTATGTCATAATGTTGAATAGACAAGATTCCTAACCATTTGTGGCATAACGTCCATACATGTTGTGCGTGTTTGCATTCTATAAACAAAGGTTGACATGTTTCCTCCTTAGTCTGACACAAAACGCATACTATTGAGTTCATCTGCAGTCCTCTTCTACATAGACCCTCCCTTGTTAGGATTCTATCTATGAGGGTCCTCCAAGCTGTTGTCAACACATTAGGGAATGCTTTAGCTTTCTAAAGGTACTCAAAAGCAACATGATGGGTACCTCTAGATTGCTTAGATAGGCATTCATATGTTGAACTCACAATGTAATTCTCATATTTCTCATCCACCCACACTCGGATATCATTCATATTTCTCTTCAAAACAACCCTTGTTATGCATTCAATTAGATTTGCTTCCATTTCAGTCTCCCACCGAAATCTTTCTCGCGTCCACTCTAACCTCCACCGCCAAATCGACTCATCCCACTCACCTACATCTTCCACCTTTTGCTCCTAGTTAACCGACAAAGAAAACAGCCTCTGGAACGTTGTTTTAAGATTTGAGTCACCAACCCACACATCCTCCCAGAATCTAACCTTAGCTCCCCTTCCTAATTTCCAAAGTAACTCTTTTTGGAACCACCCATCTCCTCCTCCCTCCCTACACACGTTTACCAGGTCTCTCCACCACCATGATTGATATTTCACAGATATATGAGGACACTCAAGCTCCGCTCCATACTTCAAGTGTAGTACCTCCTTCCACTTCCCTTTCTCTTGAGAAATCAACCGCCATCTCCGTTTAGCTAAGAGATTAAAGTTGAACTTTCTAATGTTTTTGAACCCCAAACCTCCCTCTTCTTTCGTTTTACACAAGTCTCCCTAGCTTACCCATGATATTTGTCGCCACCGGTTGACCGGGATCCTCCATTTCCCGTTTGCCTTTTTTACTAGAACCACGTTGGCTAGCCACTCAGGGTATTGTATTTCCCTGATGTGCCCAGCGCTGAGCAGCTTCCGTGTTTCCTCCTTCACGACGAGACATCGCTCTTCGTTGAAATTCCTCCTTCTCTGTCTCACAGGGCGAACCTTTGCATCCATGGTGAGATGGTGGCACAAAAAATCTGGGTCTATCCCTGGCATATCCGCCGCAGTCCACGCGAAAGCATCTTAGTGGCGTGAGATTACTGCGGCTACCTCTTCTTGTTCTTCTTGGCTCAGCAAGCGTCCTAATTTGAACACCTTACCCCCTATTTGTCTTTCTACTGTGTTATCCTCTGGTCGGGGTCGCTCGCTCTGTACATTCTCTGTAAGAGGCTCGTTCGTGGAGTCTTCTTCCATAGGCGTCCCCCCAACGGGTGTATCGGGCATCGCCCCCTCTGGCTCTCCTTCCGTGGGCAAGTCCTCTCCGCGTACTCCTTCCTTTGTCAAGGCATCGCCACTTCTTCCTTCTGTAGGCGCTTCTTCTATAGGCGTCGCCCCTGAGGTAGCTTCGATCGGCGTGGGCTTCGCGGGCGTCGCCTCTTCCAACGGTTCCAACTCCATTTGCGAATTTGAAGCGAATGGTCGTTCAATCACCATGACCACGCCTCTCTTTGTCTTCAGACTATTTTCATAGCACTTACGGGCTTCTTCTTGATCTGACTTGACCACAATTACCTTGCCACTAAGATCCGGTAGCTTCATCTTCATGTGGCGCGTGGAGGACACCGCCTTCAATCTGTTCAAAGCTGGTCTGCCTGGCAAAATGTTGTAGGCTGAATTGGCGTTGACCACCAAGTACCGGATGTTCTCGGTCCGTGATGCTGCTCCATCAGTGAATGTTGTCCTCAGCTCCAAATAGCCTCGTACCTCTACCGGATTATCTGCAAACCCATACAAGCATCAAGTATAGGGTCTCAAAAGGTCAGGGGACAATTGTAGCTTGTTGAAAGGGGACCAAAACATGACATCTGCGGAACTCCCCTGGTCGACGAGAACCCTATGCACCCTCCTTCCTGTCGTGACTACTGAAATGACCATCGGGTCATTGTCGTGTGGGACCACATCCCACAGGTCTGCCCTTGTGAAAACGAGGTCTGACTCCCATGGGTCTTCTGGAAATTCCTCTGCAACCGTACTTACTGACCTCACGTATTTCTTGCGTTGAGAGGCAGTGGGCCCTCCTCCAGAAAAACCGCCAGAGATGGTGTGCACTTCTCCGTGAGTTGGGACTTCATGCGCTTGACCTTCCTCTGGCGTCGCCGGGCCCGTGGTCGTGGTGGACCCAGCGAGATAATCTTTCAAGAAACCATTCTTCACAAGCTCGTCCAACTGATAGCCCAACGCCAAGCAGTTGTTAATATGGTGCCCAAACGCCTCGTGGAATTCGCACCATGATTCCTTGTGAGGTCCCAGAATTTTGTCAGACTTCACTGGTGGCCTCAACCTGTCAGCTATGTTGGGTACAACGATGAGGTCTTTGAGTTCCACCACAAAGTTGTGCCTCAGTGGCCTACCCCCTCTCTCTTTCCTTCGGCCCGACCCCTAGGCGGGGCTCTCCTCGTCTCGTAAGTGCGCTTTCTGTCCGAGTTTCTTCTCTCTATGGCAGCTTCATGGACCCTAGCAGGCTGTGTGCGTATCTGCGCCCTTGGTCGTACGGGTGCAGCAGTCGTGCACTTCTCGTATGCCTCGCCCTCTGAGGCAATGTGCTCTACCGCTCGTCGCCTTACTTCAGCAAAAGTTTTTGGGCGGCTGCAGTTAAGCGATTTACTGAAAGACCCGGGACGTACCCCCTTCTTGAATGCGTACACAATCATGGGTTCATCTGTGGTACCCACCTTCACCACCTGTGCCCCAAAGCGGCTTATGTATTCCTTCAGGGTCTCACCCTGAAATTGCTTTACGTCGAAAAGGTCGTACGAGACTGGGGCTGGGGCCCTGTTGGCTAAATACTGCTCTCTGAATAGTCGTGAGAGTTGGGCGAAGGACGTGATGTGACCTTCTGGGAGGCTGATGAACCAATCCATAGTCATCCTAGTCAGAGTGCTCATGAAGAGCTTGCACCTTACGGCATCAGAACCGCCAACCAACAACATCTGTGTGTGGAACGCCGTGAGGTGTGCCTCAGGATCCTCCATCCCTGTGAAGGTTACCTTGGGCCCCGTGAACGTGTTGGGGATCGTTGTCTCTAGGATCGCCTGTGAGAATGGTGTTGTGAATTCCCTAGGTGGGGATGCAACCTCAGGCTCATCTCCACCGCGCCATCCACGGCGTAACTCCTCGTTGGCACGGTGGAGCTCATCGTTTCTCGCCTGGGAAGCTGCAAGATCCGCCTGCATGCGCTCTTGCTCCACTTTCGAGGCGGCCATTGCGTCCTGCAGCCCTTGCATCATGCCCATGAGTTTTTGCATGGTCATCTCTTCGCTCCTAGTGCGTACTGGTCTCGTGGCCATGGTTTTCTGGGAACTCTCTCAATTTACCTAGGCTTTAAGAACTGGACCTGAGAAACCTGCGTGGTGGGACTGACGTTTTAGAACGGCCCCACGGTGGGCGCCAAATGTCGCCGCCGGTTGACCGGGATCGTCTTTGCGCGTGGCTTGTCCCTGCGAGTTAGGGCACCTTCGTCTTGCTCCGTCTGTGAGTACCTGAAAGAAGTGAACAAAGGGGCGCCCTCACGGTCGTTTGCACTCCGACGATCAAGTCAGTTAGCGAGAAACATCAAAGGGGACACACCCTTGAGAGGTGGTTGAAAAAAAACTGTGCTGAATGACTGAAAGTGTGTGGCTAGAGTTGTGTCGCCCTAATTGCCTTGTGCTCACTGTGAGTGCGCCGTGAAGACAACTAGGGTTTTCTTTGTGTATCTCTGTGTATTAGGTTAAAAATCTGATCCTTTTCAAATGCTCTCAAGGTCCCTTTTTATACCCTTCTCATCTTTAAAGCGTCCCAAAGCGCATTGAAAGCGCATAAAAACATTCCTTGGAACATTCGAATCTTAACTGAATTAACACGTACCTTGGCAAACTTTCACTGAAACCTTTAATGAGCACGTGTGCCTTGCCACGTGCCCTTCTGACTTGACCGTTGTTGTGAGTAGAGGGTCCCACAGCGCCGCAACCCATCTTAGGGTTATTCCCTAGTGTGAGCCCTCTTTCATGTGAAGTGTTTATGGCACGTGGGTTGACTTTCCCTCGTACCATGCACGTGGTTCTCCCCTGGTTATGGCCCTCTCATGGGCCGTATCTGTTCCAGGGTCTCCCAGTTGTGGCAGGGGTACTGCACGAGTCAGGATATCCCCTTCTGGTGCTAGACTTATGGCCTTGAAGCCACATTTCTCTTCTCCTTACCGTTGTTCCGTATGGTCAAGGCTCGAGGCCTATCGAGCGATGTCTTCGTTCGGCGATGTTTCTTTTTAGGCGAGGCCCCCCTTGGGCGACGCCTCTCTTTGGCGACGCCTTTCTTTGGGGGATGCCTCAACGAGGCAGTGACTCGAGCGGCCAACCTGTTGCCTTCTCTTCCTTGGGTCCCTTGAGGGGTCCCACCATGCGTTGACCCTGACCTTTGGTCAACGCCCGGGAACGGGACGATACAATATTGGGCTTTTTTCCTTACCCCACCTCCACATAAATATCCTTTAGATTCTAATGATACTTTTGTACACCGACTCTGGTGCTTTGAAAACAGACAGATAGAAAAGAGGTATTGTGGTGAATACAAATTTATTTACACATATCCTGCCTGCCATAGATAAGAACCATCCCTTCCACACACTTAGTCTTGCTTTTAATTTATTTAGAACAAGTTCCCAAAATGATTTCTTCCTTGGATTACCTCCTACTTCTAGACCCAAGTATTTAAATGGAGTTTCCATCTGGCCGCAATTTAAGATCTTTGAGTAGCAGAGGAGATTACTGCTTTGAACATTGACTCTTGCTAACTTTGATTTGTGGAAGTTGATTTTCAAGCCTGAAGCAATCTCAAAACCCCTTAGGATAGTCTTCATTATGATCACATTTCTCCAAGACTCCTCACAGAAGAAGAGAGTGTTGTCTGCAAATTGGAGGAAACTCACATCTACCTCCTTGCTTCCAATCTTGACCCTAGACAGAAGGTTGGCTTTTGTTGCTTTCCTTACTAGTCCAGTTAGGCCTTCAACCACCATAATGAAAAGGAAAGGTGCTAAGGGATCTCCCAACCACCATGTCAAGAAGATTCAGCAAATTCTTGAGAAAGAAACAAGCTTCTAAAAGGTATGATTCAAAGAAATCTAGTGAATTCAATTCTAATAAGTATACTTGTTATGGTTGTGGTGAACAGGGACATATTAATTCTGAATGTCCAAACAATGAAGTCAAAGAAAAGGGAGACTTCAAAAGGGAGAAAAAGGGAAAAGCTAAGAAAGCATATATAGCATGGGATGACAATGATGTCTCATCCTCAAGTTCTTCAGATGA
>Ga0123342_1011027_pt1 | contig 10086 bp, 4 predicted proteins | sample Turbeawhitnodule_FD_89960 | JGI IMG/M metagenome (GOLD analysis project Ga0123342, IMG submission 89960) | Root nodule microbial communities of legume samples collected from Mexico - Turtle bean Mexico white nodule | ecosystem: Host-associated > Plants > Roots > Nodule | place: Mexico: Nepantla...
GTTCTTAACAGTTCAACCATTTGAAAAACAGTTTTCAATCTTTTTCTCAAAACACCTAAGTATAAACAATCGGTTGTTTCGACAAAACAATCGGTTGTTTTAACTTAGTTTGAAAACATTTTAATTTCACAAAGATTGAGAGTGCCTATGCTTTAGATTTAATCAAAGGGTGGATTACAACACTCAAACTACTCCAGAACTATACTAAACCTACACAGCAACACCAAGCATAGCCAAGGCTTCAACATCATTCAAAGAGTTTGGATTCTTCAAAGCTTGAACACCACTTGGTTCAACAACAGGAACCTTTTTTTACGAAACTTTCAAAGTAAGGATGTTGAAGAAAAGCGACTACAAAGCCAGCTCACCAAATCTAACCTTCTCGAAAATCATAAGAGTCTCTCCACCCTAGCCACCATGGTATTTTTGCAACCAATGTCGTCCGCCACCTCGAGCTTCACAATTTTCAAACCCTACTCGGATCTGATATAAAAATAAGACTTCAAATATTTTCAACAATTTAAGATTTGGGAACAATGATTACAAGGCTAGTGCTCTGGATAATCTTGATTTGTTAAAGAAAATAGTAAATATTTTATTTCTAAAGGCTTTGTGTGATTGGTTTGCTTCAGCTTTGAGGAAAAAAAAAGGGAGAAACCTATCTTGCTCACAAAAATAAAAGGGGGGAAATGGAAAACTTTACTTTCTTTTTAATTTTCTTAGATCACTTAGCATCAACTAAGCCCACACAAAATTTTTCCTAATTTATTTTATATTACAGTTTTTAATTTTTTTCTTTACATCGGTCAAACTGACAGAATAAAAATATTATGTAATTCGCGTTTCAAAATTGGTATCCAGAAAATTTTAGACTCATCGTAATTAATATATTTATTTTATTTTTTAATATATTCTAGTGTCAATTTTATTTACTTTCTATTTTAGATCGACTTAACTAGGGATGACAAAACGGGACTAGTCTGTCGGTCCATCATCATTTAGGTGGGGCAATATTAGCTCCAGTCTGCCATTTTTGTATTTTTGAAATTTTTAAAAAGTGATCTCATGTTTTTATAATAAAAATTGGTGATGGTCAACGTTTTATTTAATATTTTATTTGCATTAATTTTTTTATACATCATTTGATTAATTGAAGTATTGTTGATATTTACTTTAATTTGTTGGGTATTAAACCTTCTTTCATTATAATATTAAAATTTACTTTTATTTTATTGTTGTTTGTTGTATTTATATTATCCAAAAATATATATAGTCAAATAAATAAATCTGAAAAAAAAAACAATTTAAAAAAATTAAAAGTCACAAACAACTCCAAACTCCAATCTACACTATAATACTATAATGGAACAAGTTACTATTTTTCAACCCGTATATTTTGATAAGCGAGGGAAAAATAACACGTAAATGGATCATATGAGTCAGTTTACCACCCTAAACTTGAGTGACTGTAATAGCGTCCCGTATAATTTCCGTGAAAGAATCACACATTTTCTTATAGCGATATATCACTTGAATTATAAATTCATTACACAATTTCCGATTTGATTCGTTTTACTAGTGAGGAAGAAGAAGAATAAATATATATTTAAAAAATAAGTTGAGCTGATAATTGAAAAGAAGAAGAAGAAAGGGGAGGAGCTTGTGTGTGGGGACAGGAATTAAAGAGGTGTGGGGTGAATTTCAGAATACATGTAGTGACTACTTTCTCACTCAACATCATTATGTTCTTCCTCCATCACTTTTCTTTTAGATGTAAGATCACAACATGAAAGTCATGCAACACTTTTTTCATCATATTTAAATCTTAACTCAACCAAAATTCAACCGACAAACTCACCTAAAACCATCTATTTACACCAACAAAATTGCAAATATCAACCTATATAAAACAAAAACATAAACACTCAACCCTCTGCTTCACCTATTTTCAATCTTTTTTCTATATCTCGTTACATTTTTTTTATATTTTTTTTCGCTTACTCAATATATAAATATGAATTCTTGTTTTTAATGTTTTCAATGTATTTTTTTTATCTAATACTTATTTTGTAAAATATTGAGAGAATTAGTTGAAAGATATACCATCGATCATTCCCTTATAAATAACCATATGAAACTTTTTATTTTTATTTAAATTAAATTTCAACTTTACCATTTTATAATTAATCCCTACAATTAAGTATAGAATAACATGCTGATGAAGAAAATAAATTTCACCCATTTTTTTGGTAATAGTAGTAGTAGTACTCAGTTTTTTAAACACAGTTTATTTATGATTAAAAAAATATTTAATATATTAAATCAAGGATTAAATCATTATACTGAAATGAGCTTTTTTTTAATATACTTTGATGTTTACAAAATTTAAACAAACTAATAAATAATTGCAATTGAAATTAAATAAACAGTGACAATACCTGTTGAACATATGAAAAATCATCATAAAATTTAAAACTAATTAAAATGAAATTTAAATTTAAATATACACTAAAAAAAATATTGAAGATCACCTAAAATCCGACACTAACAAACAAAAATTGACGCTAATTACTCAATAGCATGATATCTGTATGAAACATATAATAGCATGATATCTGTATGAAACATATGTGTGATTCTAAAACTGTTAATAGTAATTTAAGTTTATTAACAGCTTTAGAATATTAATTTATTAGTGTGGACTTTTTAATCGATTAAGTTGAAAGTAATTTATTATTGATTTCTAAATTTATTTCTTAATTAAAGTGATTTAACATTAATAAGTTAATATTCATGCTTTTTAGTTTTAGAGTTGACTAAACGTGCAGTGTTCAATATTAACCAAACTTTATCAATATTATTTAAGAGAATGCTAATATGACATTAACACAAATATTTATTTATTAAATTAAAATTAAATTAATATTTTTTAGTTTTTTTTTAAAATAACATTTTGTTTCGTATTAGAGTGGATTTTGCTAATTTTATTAGCATTCAACTTTAAGCATACTCTTTTAGTATCGACTAAGTCATTGTTAATCTAACAATAACACAAATATTTATTTAATAAAAAACATTAAAGGCTCTCTTGAAAAATACTTTTTATATGGTCACATTTGTTATTCAGATGCTGATTGGGCAGGATCTCTATCTCATAGAAGATTCACTTTTGGATATTGTGTCTCCATTGGTGATACCTTAATCTCTTGAAAGAACAAGAAACAAAGTGTTATGACGAGATCTAACACCGAAGTAGAATATACAGTTATGGCCTCAGCTACTTGTGAGCTTATTTGGCTTAAAGAATTACTTAAAGAATTATAATTTAGTTAATCAAATGACACTTATATGTGATAATTAGGTTGCTCTTCATATGAGCTCAAATATTGTGATTCATAGAAAAGACTAAACATATTGAGATTGATTGTCATTTTATTTGAGAAAATATTATATCAGGAGATATCAATACAAAGTTTGTTAATTCAAATGATCAATTAGTAGATAAATTTACTAAATCCTAACGATGACCTAGGATTGATTATATTTGTAACAAGCCGGGTATATATGATTTATGCACCAACTTGATGAGGAGTGTTAGATATTTATGGTAAATATTTCTAAATATGGTTAGATATTTTTATCTACGTAATGGGTACCCATATTTTTTTGCATGATTTTTCCGTGTATAAACAAAATCATATGTGTTCATTAGACACAAAGGATTTATCCTATTTTTTCGTTCCTTTTATTTTAATAAATGTAATTGTTTGGGACGGTATCATTGACACTTGGACAAAGGTAACACATTTCAATATAGGATGATTTGTATTTTACATTTATGATCAATAAATAATCATGTGCATGAAATGTTTCAAGTCTTCCATGATTAATCTTCGTTGTCCCATGATGACATCCAAAAGTTGAGAGAATAATGGACAACTTTCCTTCTCCGACAAAAATAGTATAATTTTATTTTCTTGTTTAGAAATTTTTTAGGTTAGATTAGATGATTTTGTAAAGAACTTTATGCAATGCTTATTAGAAAATTTTTGTATTTCAAGTTTTGGTTTGCAGCTAAAACCAATCAAATTTTAAAAAAAATCCAATTTTTTTGTTAGCCAATGTATGGTATGACATAAATTTTGGACCTTTTTTTTACCTCTTTTTCTATTAGATATTTATGTCAGGTAAATTATTGTTCAACGTTTTACATCGAGCATTAGGTCAAACATAAATTCACTTCACCCACATCCAGTCGGACTATTAACGGATGTAAAAAATCTTAAATAATACACATAAAAACGTCTTTGTTGTGCTAGTGTATCATCCTTTTTCTGTAAAAAAAATATTATTTTCCTATAAGAAATTGAGTATATATACACTAATGTAAAAGTAAGAAAAATCATAATATATTGATTATAGCTAAAATACAGTTTAAAGAGATGTGGTAACATTTTTGCAATTAATTAGTATAAATAGTACATAGTTATGATACACAGTGCGTGATTTTAATAATGACTGATGTTGTATATTTTAATTTAGAACACTAACATAGTGCACATCTTCACCTCTTCTTCACTTTCACGACATTGCTCTTTTTTTTTTCCCCTCGTCACTCCACCATACTCTTCTTTTTTTCTACACTTTGATAAGTGTAACTTCGCACATTTCACTTATCGAGTATTTATAGTATTTTGGAGTTTGTTGAGATGATGTACCTGATTGTTGTCGATAGCGAACCACTTTGGTTATTTTTTAGGGTAAGGATTTGTTGGTAGTTTTTATTGAGAGTTTGGAATAGAATGTGAAGTAAGGTCCTATTTTCTTATTTTTTATAAGGGTTGGGTCTTAAGTGATTCATATTTATTTATTATTTTTTGTTGATAAATAATAACCAAATTTAGAAACTAAAAATAATTAATTATTATATTAATTAAATTAAATACTAATTAGAGACTAAAAACTATTAATATCTAAAGTGATTTCTATTATTAATAAAAATTTACAAAATAATTTTTAAATTGTTATCTAAATTAGCTACCTATGTTTTAATTAGTAATATTTTAAATTTTAAATTAGTCTCTAAAAAATTAATAAAGACTAATTTAGAATATAAAATAATAAAGTAGTTAGTTAACTATTAGATACCAATTTATAAATAATTTTATAATTTTTATTAATAATAAAAATTAAATATTAATAATTTTTTAATTTATAAAATAATTTTTAATTTAATCAAATACTAACTAATTATTTTAACTTATAAAATTATTTTTTATTTAGCGATTTTTTTTAATATTTTTGTTATATTTAAGTAAGTGTGAGAGATATATGTTATATCAATTTTTACATGTGGAACAGATAGAGGAAGTACTTTTTTTTTACGGAATTAAGTGTTAGACCTACGAAATCAATGTTATATGAAAGACTTTTTACATCAATTGTCAACCAATATAGAAACTTTATCATTTTTTATAAATTGATGTGGTATATCTATTTTATATATCAGTAGACTATATTAAGAATTTTCTAAATTTTTAAATTCACACATTGTGTTTTTCTTGCCTTCAATCTTCATTATTTTATTTTCTTTTTTCTTTTTCTTTTTTCTTTTCCCTGGATTCTTCTTCATCTTCTCCTTTTTTACTGTATTCTTCGTGTTCTACCTTCCATTTTCCTCTTTCATTTTCATTTTTTTTTTCTTTTTTATAGTTAAACTTTATAATTCCTATTGATCCCTTGAATTTATGACATGCAAAAATTGAAAAAACAATTACTCCACTAAATGGTTAGCAACATAATCCATTATTATAGCTTTAAGGATCACTCATTTCATACTCAACATACAATATTCCCTCAGCTAAGTTCATTCCAAAACTTCAAGAAAAAATGAGCGAAAAAGAAAGAAATAAAGAAAAAAGGGATAATATAACTTTCATTGTGTATCCCGTACTTCTCACTAAATCTTGATCATGAGTTGTGTGTGTTTTGTTTATTAGGAGTTTGATGGGTTTTACCATTTTAATTGGATTCATTCTACTGGATAAGAAGGAACTTGATATGTTGTATAAGATATTAATTAGGAAGATAAAAGAAATAAGGAAAATTAGACGTGACACATAAGCTAATTTCCTTTTGTGTGACAAAAAGAAATATTTTTGTTCTTGATACATATTTTTTTGTACTTGTCAAAAACAAAACTAACTCCTATTATTTTGATTGTGGCTTACTATGTAACCAAAAAAAGGATACTAATGGAATAGATGAATAAATGTTAACTTATTTTTTTAATTATAATTAAATAAAATATCTTAAACCTGCCCACATTTTAAAAGTTATACAATAAAAAAATCTAAAACTAACTAAATGTTTTTGTCATTTACTTTTTAGAATATAATCACTTTACAACAATTTTCTAAAATAATTTTATAAATATTATTTTAAGAAAGAATACTTTCCCTAAAAAGTAACGAATACATAATTTTTGTGGTGGAAAAGTTACACCATTCACCCGTGCACAAGGTGTTTAATTCTTGCGCAGAGGGTCCATCATACATACTGGAAACACTGTGAGGAATTATATGAAAGATAATGTAAAATAATGGAATAGTATGAAACATAAATTTCTGACAAAATCGACACATAAAGAACTATAATTGACTTCAATAAAAACATTCAATTTCTTATGCAGTGAGGCCTGGTTTTTTATTTAAAAAATTGTAACACAAGCCGATTGAATTTCAACAAAATTTAAAAATATTTTGATAAACTTCGACCTTTTCTATTGAAAAAAAAAATCAGTGGCATTTAATAATTGAAAAAAGTTTGTAGATTTTTCCCTAAAAATATATAAACTACCTCATATTTGTTTCTTCCCTTTCATCATCACCTTATATAAGCTTCTATTAGAAGCTGATGTGAGGTCCATGATGTTAATTATGTGTGCGTGTACGTGGAAGATATCAGATAAAGAGAGACATAAAAATATATCAGTGATTTCGTGTGTAGGAATAGTGGAGAGGAGGAGCTAGAAAAAGGTATATATATATATAGAGAATGCGGTTTTGCAACTTCGTGTGTGAAAATGAAAGGTAAATGTCATGATATGCTCCCTACATTCTATAGAAGAGTGAAATCATAATGCATGGAATATTAAAGAGAAAAAAAAAAGAAAAGGGAAGTTGCATGCTGGTAGTTGTTATTTGTCAAGGGCTAGTTAATTATGTTCCTGACATGATTTGCATTATATTGTTGCTATCTAAAATATTCAAAACATGCATTGATATTTGAAAGACCACTAATTTGGTTTGTACATAAAGGGTTGTTGAAAATGGACAAAAAAGAAGGAAGGAAAGGGGTAATGTAAGATAAATAGTTATGCAGTGTTGGTGGTGTAAAATTTAGGGTTGGAGTTGGTATCTTTTTGGGTTTGTTTTTATTAAGGGTTTGAGACCCACCAAGAGGTGTTGATTTTGGGTGCTAGCTAAGAGGGGGGGTTTGATGAGCTAAAAGATGGGGATTGGGAAATGTTATTGAGTGGCATCTGCTTTGGGTTGAAAGAAGCAAAGATGAAATGCATAGATGGGGAATGTCGTTATGAGTACAAGCGATATGATTAGATACAAGAATTCTTTGCTCCGCAAGCAACTAGAATTTCCCACTTTTTGGTGTTACATTTTACTTTTTAGCTCTGTTGCACCTTGCTCTTCAGTCAAACCCATGGCCCTTTGCCTCTCATACCATCATTGGGACATAACTGCTACAATTATACATTCTCAACATTCTTCTTCCTTCATTAATTATTAATCATATTTAAACACTTTTTATTCACCAACACAGCTTCATCATTTCAATCATCCTAATTCAGTTTTCTTAAGTAAAGTTTTAGCTTGGAGTTTTCTCATTAATGCAGCGTCTATGACAGATGATGCATCATTAGCAGATACGCCAGAGAAGTTTCTCAGCCCTCCTTTTTACCACTGATGAATCCAATTTTCGAATTATGAAGGTCTGTAGTATTGAATATACACAGGAGATTTTATTTGATGATAAGGAAATGGGAAAAGATTACACGTAATGATTTTACTGTTTAGTGTTCTTGCATAACGCAGCAAGCACTAACATATGGAACAACATGATTGAGGGGAAGATAGTATATGATCGATGAGAATCGTCATAAAACTTATATTAATGAAAACTAGTTAGGTTTAAGGGGGTCAAATCGAATATGATTATAGCCAACCTGTCTGTGATTTTCCACTTCCACTTTTCTCCGGGTTTCTTTTTGGTCCTTTCGTTTCTCTTTCTGAATCATCATTAACATTTTTAAACATCGTTTCCTTTCATCAATTAGGTTCAACCTATACATCTTATGTACCAGACAATTTTACTGACACAACTTTAGGCTAAATAATATCAGAATTGGACAGGAAATTAGCTTTGAAAAAAAAACTAGGTTAAATAATACACTTTGTGGCAAACTCTAGAAGATTTAGTGACTTCATTTAAAAAAAAAAATAGTAAAAGTAATTTTAGAAGAAGTTGGATAAATAGTTTTTTTTTAAAGGTAACTTTTCTTTTCTCTTTCCCCTCCCCATTTCTCTCTCTTCCTCAGTTGGATATATAGATATAGATTGGAGTTTGCTAAGGTTATTGATTCAGGAATGATGCTGCTAAGCACAGAAAAATTAAATTCCAAAGTTCTCAATCCTAATTCCACATTCAGGGGCAAATATTTATTTCATTGAAATGAAAATTCCAATAAAAAATATAAATATTTGTTCAATATTTTAGACTTGTAGATATTTCATTTTTTCAACATTATTATTTTATTTTACTGATAATGTTCTCTCTGATTAGAAAATGGTAAACAGACATGGACTTTTCAACAGATATGTTGAGCAAATTCTTCCTGCACCTCATCAGTTTACTCCTGCACCACATACTTTGAAAATTACTACATAAACACAAATTTGTATTCCGAATTTCACAATCAAAAATAAAAAAAATTGTATCCTTGATTAATCTAAAATTTAAAAAATCACAAATATTAATTTTGAGATTCTATAATTCAAGAAATCTGTACGTAATTATGAAAAAAGTTAATAAAATATGAGCATAAATTTAATATTTTCGAAAGTATTGGAGTACAGGAGGAGAATATAGAGATGGAGGAAGAATCTGGTGTGATGTTGTGATATTGAAGGAAGAGGAGCCCAAAATGGATTGGTTTAGAATTTTAGATTGGGTTTGGGATGCATGATTTAAGGAACTGTTATTCTCACCTCCTTTTTTTCACTCTTTAATTTTACGGAACTACGCTAAATCCTCACATAACATTTTCTACATAATAAAAGTGTGTGTTTCTATTGTTATGTTTGAAGTCTATTTTTTTTATTAAATTGATTTGCAATGCAAAGTTTATATTTATTTATATATTATAATTTAATATTATTTTTAATTGATAAAACATATTTTTATATAGAATGAAAGCATATTTTTATATGAAAATGTGTTTTTATTATGTATAACTTTATTTTTAGCTGAATGATTTGGGCAAAATATCGCAGGAAATAATATTGAAATTGAGAAACAATTACATCCTCGTCTTATTGAAAAAAAAAAATAACCCAATTAAATACACTACAATTAAGATATATATCGTTTTTATTAATGTATAGATTTTTTTTAATTTTTCTATATTTTTTAAATTTTTTTATTTAATGTCATGTGATTGTTGTTGCTTTGCATGTTCAACATAAAAACATTTAATAATAAAAAAAATACTACAATTATGACTTGAAAGATAAATCAAACTTCTATAGAAACAACAGGGTTCATCTCTTAACACAATGGAAACGTGTTTTTGTAAAAGGAAAATTACAAATATCTCCCATCATATCAATTTAATAACACTCACTGATTTTAAAATATACATTTACCATCACACTCACATAGTCTAATTTAAATATATATATATATATATATATATATATATATATATATATATATATATATATTTTTTTTTTTTTTATATAATTTATAATATATATATAGGAAAAAAAATAACTCAAAAAAAAATCTCTA
>Ga0123342_1011028_pt1 | contig 10084 bp, 12 predicted proteins | sample Turbeawhitnodule_FD_89960 | JGI IMG/M metagenome (GOLD analysis project Ga0123342, IMG submission 89960) | Root nodule microbial communities of legume samples collected from Mexico - Turtle bean Mexico white nodule | ecosystem: Host-associated > Plants > Roots > Nodule | place: Mexico: Nepantla...
ACTTTGTGTCCCCATTCTAGATGTTAACTTATTATTATTATTTTAATAATTTTTAGTGTGAGTTAAAGGTCTCCATTGTGGACACAATGTTTGACATTTATTTTTGTGTCCAACTTGAGTAGACTTCACCCTTGCTAGTGGCTTCTTTTTAGCCCTCACTTTTTGTTGGAAGCTAAAGTGGATTTTTCTTGTAGTGTGATTTAGGAAGGGATTGTCTTTTTTTTCATAAAGTGAATTTGCGTTAAAGGTCTCGAAATCAAAAGGCTTGACATTTTTGAAAGATGAAGAATGTGATCTCTTACACTGTGTTTGGATTAGGGTGACACTATAGTTGAGGACAGATGAGAGGGTGTCACCCCATTTGGATCAGGGCAAAGATGAGGGTGAGGGAGCGGGGGAAGAGAAAGTTGAATGAGTAAGTGATCTTCTGAGGGTTGTAGGAAAAAGAGAGATGAGTGAAGAGAAAGTCACGTCATAGTATGTGCAATAATACTATTGAGCCCTCCCCTTTCTTAACTTATTTTTGAGTGAATTGATTTTATACTGCATCAGTGTCATGCATGACACCACATTTATTCCATTTCAGAGATTCCTGACTTTGGCACAGGGAATCTCTTTGACCACCATGAACGTGATGAATGCACCGCCTCAGAGTTGTTACCTCATAAATAATGTTGTTCATTCACAAGTTACATAAAGCATGGTTCTGGGAAACACACATTACATTTGAAACAAACATTTCATTCAAACAAACTTTTGCATTGCTTTAGTGGCCTTGAAGAGCTTCGTGTGATCGATTATGTTCATAGTTTTTTTTTCCAGATTTTTCAATTTGAGTTTTGCATTATTTTTGCGTTGTTTTTTTTAAATAAAATGTGGATTGTTTTTAGGTGTTTTCAGACAGGGCTTCTTCTTCTTATTCCCATTTGTGTTCTTGTTCTGCTTTTGTTCAGGTATGTGTTTTTTTTTTTAATTTATATTTTGTTTTTGTTCTAAATTTGTGCTATGAATTTATATTTTGTTTAGATGTTTTTCTTATAAATTTATTTTTTAAATTTTATTTTACAGTAATTATTTATGTGAATAAGTTTGTATTTGACTTTAATATTTTTTGTAGTTTAAGTTAAATGTGTTTTTAGTTGCGATGTTTTAGAAATTATTAGTTCATATGTATTTCAATTTTAGATGTAAATATTTTATTTGAAATTCAATAATTATATTAATAAACTAATTATTCCCATTTTCTGATAAGTTGTTTATGTAATTGATTCTTGTATTTTTGAAAAAAAAATATGAAATATAAGTTTTTATTTTGTTTGACAATATTTTAAATTACAGATCTAAATATATTTTTTAAAATTATTATTATTAATATAAATTAATTTTGTCTTATTAATCAAAACTAATCAAATACACTATTTAAAATTAGAAATATTAATATAGTAATCGAATTTATGTTATATTATTGATAATTAAATTCATAAATTAAAAATATTTATTATTAAGAATTCATTTGAATGAGTTTTGAAAGTGTTAACTAAAATTTATTTTAAATATACAATATAATTAATATAATTATTGTTTTTATTGATTAGTAAGAATTCATTTTTATATTAGTAAGAATACATTCAATTGTTTTTAAATTATTCCTTTATTTTTAGATTATTTTTTAGATTATTTTTTATATATAAGTAATTTTTGTTACATTTAATTGTTTATAAAAAAAGAATTATTTTATTTAAAATTAATATTTTGTATACGATGGAAATATAAACTGTTTTTTTAAGATCAATTAATACTTATGCATATTAAAATAATTATTATATATATCAATTTAGATATCTATACAGTTTCAAATATTATATACAGTTTCAGATATTAATTTAGATATCTATAGAGTTTCATATATTTAATTAAGTCGAAATTAAATCTTAACGTTTGGATTATTAATTATTAATTAAAAAGAGTTATAATAAGATTATTCAACATTAAACAGTGCCATGCATTTTTCATTTTTGTCATACCGGGTTTCAATTCCATAATCATATGAATTTTCAAGAATTACAACATTTTTTTGGAATAAAACTTCTATAATATGAGGACTTGGTGAGAATATTTTATACAAATCTAAAGTTCACACCTATTAGTGACCTTTCTATTGAGATTTGCTCAAATCGAATTAAAATAAGACAAATGGATTGAATGAACATTGCAAATCTCAGGTATGATGGCGTTTAGTTAACCCCTAGAACGATCCTTAAGGGAGTAAATTTTGATTGAGCACTAGCATCATCTATGATTCGTGAAGAGGTATAAGGTCAAAATGTTAGAAATGCAGGTAATCTTAATATGAATGACAGACTATTACATTACACATGGGTGCACATGTTGTGCTCTCGTGGCAGCAACTTCACACAACTATTGAATGAAAATATTTTCATGTTGTGGTGCATTAAAAATGATATATTGATTAATTGGCCTCATTACATCATGCAACACATCATGAAATGTCACGATAACAGCTTGCCTCTGCCGTATGGCATTTTGATAACACGTATCATGCAGGTGTATGGCTTGGACTTGTCAAATGATGCAACAATAATGATAGGATGAAATCATTACTTTGGGGAAAAAAAGTATGAGGAAATTAAATATATTCCAAGTCAATGGTGTTTGGAAACTTGGTAGGCTTGACCAGGCAGACGAAAAAGATGATGAAGACCTTGAATTGACACAAGAAGATGTTCAAGGCGGTCAACTTCAACCTGCAATCCCCCGTCAAGCCGAAATGTTAACCTGAATTTGGGGCGGGATATAAAACATCCAGGAAAGTATGAGGACCATGAATACATGTTTTGACAGGGTTGATCAAAGGACGAAGCAAATTGAGGATCGAATAAATGAGATTGAACGTCATCAACGCCAATGATTATATTATCATTATGTTATTGTTATTGTAATTGTAATTTTTTTTCATGTTGAACATTGATAAATTTTTATTGTTATTGTTATTTTTATTTTTCATGTTGAACATTGATAAATTTTTATTTAATATTCAGGTTTTCATGGCACTCATTTAGAGAATGATATTGCTTTGAATGCAAATTTTCTAACATTTTATTTATATTATGCACAAATCAAATTTAGACTCCATTACCTTTCTTGGGCAATTAAGAGCATTGTTTCAATGGCCTTCAATGTATGCATATCACACATCATAATCGTCTAATTGTATCGGTTTTGGTGCACAAAAATGTTGTACTTTTACCGATGCTGGTGGGAGCACAAGTGCCTTTGTTGCACCTATTTGTGATTGTAGAGATTTTGTTGTTTTGAGAACAAAAACAATTGAAAAAAAAAATGTCGAAAAACGATTTTGGGATTGTCCTAGGTACAAGGTAAAATTTATTCAATTAGGTTTGCAAACTTAAGAATGCTATTTTAAAGTTATTCATTGTTCAATTTTATTCTATTCTTCAAAACAAATTAGAAGTGACATGGTTTTAGGTTGTAATTTTTTCAAATGGTGCATTAAAGACGTTGGTGATGAAAGAGATGCAATTATTGTCAAACAAATGAATAAGATATGTCTTGAAGAAAAACGTTTGAAGGTCTCCACAAGAAGAATTCAAATGTTGTTGTTGATTTTCCTCGGCAAGAATATAAAATCAACTGTAATATAATTGTTTAAAGTACGAATGTCGAATCCACAAGGAACAATTTTAATTAAGATGTTTTGTTATAAAACTCCTTAAGTATAGAAAATAACTATGAGAACTTGTTTATAACAAAATTAACACTTTCATCAGAAATAACTCAAAGTTTAAGATTTGATTCAACAAGTAATGAAGCTAACTTATCAAATATAGATAAAAATACTTGGGGTTGAATTGCTTCTATCTCAGTCATCTATATTTTGGAATAATACAATATAAAATACTCAAAACTATGTTGTAATTTTTAAGTCATTCACCTTGATTCCTCACAGATGAAATTCATAAGATAATTTCTCAAACATTGATTCCTCATATATCTAACAAATCATTTAGTTTTATGAACAAAATTATGGTGAAATTAATAACTTGAAATCCATTCCTAGCATTACAAGTTATCAAATATTTTCGTCTATTTCATATCCATAAAAATACTTTCTAGTTACTTTTAAGGATCAAAATCAAGACTCCATTAATCATATAGAATTCAACAATAAGCATGAAACGAAAATACAAAAAATAAGTAGAAGAGATAATATATATATATATATATATATATATATATATCACCAAGAATACATTTGATCAAAGTAGATTACATTCAATCCCAATTTGAAAGTGTTCTTACAAGGTCGAGTTCCTCTTAGAGTGGCTTCAATAGTCTCCGTCTTCTCGTCCTCACGGCTCATGTGCTCAGTGTTTTGTTGTTCCTTCTTCAAGATGAGCGGGGTGGGGTACCTGCGAAGGCGCTCCAACGCTCAAGTCAATCCGAGTACAATGTATAGGTAAGTTAAGGATGAGAAAAATTACCTCTGCATTGGGTCTCCTTTAGTATTTATAGCTTTATGTTGGTCCTCAGTTGTCATGGGCCTGCTTTGGGGTTTAGACGAAGGTCCAATTGTGCCTTAATCATAGCTTATGATTAAACTGACTTAATTACGGTTAATCGCGGGTTTATCGTCTACTTCCAAGTTCATTCGGTCTTGTCGATCATTCGGCCTCTCGGCCACCCGGTAGTACATTTGCCCCCTAGGCTCGAGTGAAATTATAGGAATGTAACGTAGAGTCTAAGAAAGAAAAATTTCTTTATCTTTGGGTGTACGTGTATCCTAGGTCATATGCCCCCCAGGCTCGAGTGAATTTATGAAAATGTAACGTAGAGTCTTAAATAGCCATGAAGCCAAGAGGGCGTGAGCTAGTTTTGAGTGTGTTCTTCATAATCTACATTGTGATTCGTTTGTGTCCTAGAGGCCGAGTGGAAAATTTTGGTTACTTTATTTGAGGCATATGGATGTGACGTGATGTCAGGTGGCGTGAGTTCGCGTGATCTGGGTTGTTGATATTGAGTTGATCCAACGGTGGAGATCGTGTGTGACGGTTCATATTCGCCCTTTCCTTCACCTATAAATAGTGGTGGTGGTGGGTTCCATTTTTCACGTGTTAACCGTGAATTAGCTCCGAGAATCTGAGAGCCGAGTAATCCTTTCATTGGTTGTGTGTACCACTTTGAAGAGTTTCTCTGAGGTAACCATGTCTTCCCTTTCTACAACCACTTTATTTTCTTCGAAGTCTGGGAGTTCGAGTAGGGAAAGGCCACTAGCCATAGGTATTGTACTAGTGATACCGAAGGCACAGAGGATTCTTCTTGGGTTGTTGGTCCTTTAAGTCGAGATAATCCTGAACCTGCAATGTCATCATCTTTGAGTGCATATCATGGGGAGGAAACTCGAGAAGCCGAGTATGTGTGGGTGGACAACAAGGTTCGTGAGGTTTTTTCCAAGTACACTAAAGTGTCAATGCTTTAGGATTTTGTTGAGAGTTTTGATATTGTTTTAGAGGGTGTTCCGAATGGTGCCTTTGCACTTCGTAGGTGTCGAGAGTTTGAAACCGTCTGTCTGGGTAGAGGGAGGGAAGCCAAGGCTTTTTTCTATTTTTATTCTTGTTTGATTTCGAACATTCATGTCCGCTTTCCTTTTGATGAATTTACCATGAAGGTGTTGCGTGTCTTAAACGTAGCTCTTACACAGTTGCATCTGAATAGTTGGGCTGAGCTCCAGGCCTTCCGGTTACTTTGTGAGGTGCTCAGTCTTAAGCCCACTCCTAGGTATTTTTTTACATTTTTTCAGTACGAGGCCGGGAGACCAGATAAGTTGGGTATCTTTAGTCAGCCAATCAAAAAATAGCTTCCTTCATCCTTTGACCACTTCCTATAAGAGATTTAAAGAAGATTTCTTTAAGGTTGTGATGGAGGAGGAAGGTCGGCCATTTTCCTTTGATGGGGAGAATCCCAGGTTCCTCTTTTATTGACAAAGGATCTGGCACGTTTCTATATGTGGCCGAGAAGCCTGATGACCGAGGACGACCTGGAGGTATTATCATTCTTGGACAGGCTTCCCCGCAAGATCCCAACCCGGGCTCTCGTTCGTGCCTACTTGTCTTCTGATAAAATTGTTGATGTTGATGGTATGTGCTTTTTACTCGTTTCGACTCTTTTTTACTTTGACATTTGACTTAATCCTTGTTACTTGCAGATATCATGACAAGTCTAACACCGAAAGGGGGGAATAAGGAATACTTTAAGGAGTTGCGCTTGAAGAGGCAACAAAAGGCTCAAGTTGCTAAGACCAGTGTCGGGAGCTCCACACCTACCGCGGAGGCAGCTATTTCAATAACCGCGGTATCGGGCCCAGACACCACTCGTCCTCCCGTCAATCCAAAGAAAAAAACAAAGGATGATCATGGGAAGGATTGAGGTCGTTCTTCTCGGTGTCACGGAGAACGTTCATCTTCAGGCAAGTCTCTGAAGAGAGGCCGAGGTGTCGGAGGGTCGAGTTCAAGCAGCCTTGACTTCATCAGTCATCACCTCTGAGTTGTCGAGGGAGTGACTGTGACCCTCAACCATTATGAACAAGACTCCTTTTTGTCAACTCGGCCTGCGCAAGTCCATGTCACATTCATGAAGCTTTGCTCGCGTACTCTCGTCCTCGGCAAGCGCATGGCCTCAAATTTAATGAAGAGGGATAAATGCCCAGCTGAAGTGGAAAGCTTGCGTTCTCAATTGGAAGAATCGGCTGCCAACCTTCAAGGGTCACCCTTGAAGGAAACAATAATTTATTGGCCAAGAACAAGGACCTTGAGGCCGAAGTGAATCAATGGAAGAGAAGTGGCCGAGAAGGTGGATGAAGAGATCCGAGGGCTCAAGTAAAGCCTCTCGGACATGGCCCTTCAGAACTATCGGTTAGAGGAAAAGATAGAAAAACTGATGAAGGACCTGGAGATTGCCAAGAATAACGTCATAGATCAACACAAACTCAGCTTTCAAAAGGCTCTCGACCAAGCTGCTTATTTCTACAACATTCCTTTGGACGAGGGAAAATTAGACGTCGACAAGGACTACTATGAGGGCAACCTCTTGCCAATTGATGAGATCTCGAGTGCCCGAGGTGTCGTGTTGGCTCCATCAAGAACCCCTATGGCCGAGAGGATAGACTTAGATTCTTAGGTCTTTTGTTGTTCTTTTTTGTTGGGCACGCGCATTTTGTTCTTTTGTAAAACGTGTGTTTTTTGTAAATTGATGGTCATTCGACCTTTAATGAATTATGACCTTTTATCAATTGTGTTGTCTTTTACTTCCTTCTTCTAGTTCGAATACTTCTACTTATTATATTATCGGCGAGATGGTACTTGCGGCAGGATTTCACTTAGGTGACTCTACCTTGGTCAATAGGTTTTCTTTAGTATATTCTCGACAGGAATTCACATTGGTGAATCGACCTTGGCCGAGAGGTTTCTTTTAGCATGCTCTCGACAGGGATTCTCTAGCGAATCGACCTTGGCCGAGAGGTTTCTTTTAGCATGCTCTCGACAGAGATTTACTTTGGTAAATCGACCTTGGCCGAGAGGTTTCTTTTAGCGTGCTCTCGACAGGGATTTACTTGGGTGAATCGACCTTGGCCGAGAGGTTTCTTTTAGCGTGCTCTCGGCAGGGATTCACTTGGGTGAATCGACCTTGGCCGAGAGGTTTTTTTAGCATGCTCTTGGCAGGGATTCACTTGGGTGAATCAACCTTGGCCGAGAGGTTTCTTTTAGCGTGCTCTCGACAAGGATTCACTTGGGTGAATCGACCTTGACCGAGATGTTTCTTTTAGCGTGCTCTCGGTAGGGATTCACTTGGGTGAATCGACCTTGGTCGAGAGGTTTCTTTTAGCGTGCTCTCGGCAAGGATTCAATGGTGAATCGACCTTGGCCTAGAGGTTTCTTTTAGCATGCTCTCGGCAGGGATTCACTGGCGAATCGACCTTGGCCGAGAGGTTTCCTTTAGCATGCTGCTGTAAATTGTTCATCTTATATAGCTGATAAGTCTGTTTTCATTAATGTGATGCCTCGTTAAAACCTACTTCGCCCAAAACCCTTTTTCTGGGAAAAAAGACCGAGAGCATGAAAGAGTACATCGTCGTTACATATCAATTAAAATACATTTTGAGATGGTTTGCATTCCACGTCCTTGGAACTTCTCGGCCATCCAGGTGTTGTAAGCGGTATGCTTAGTTGTGTAAGTTTTCCCATACCTTGAAAGGTCCTTCCCAATTTGAGCTGAACTTGCCTTCTGTTGACGGCTTGCGAGCTTCTCCTGTCATCCTCCATACGAGATCACCTTCTTGGAACGAGCGTGGCTTGGTTTTAGGGTTGTATCTTCAAGCTGTCTTTTGCTTACATGATTTTTCTCGTACTTTTGCTTTGTCACGCATTTCTTGAAGTGAATCTAACTCAGTTTTCAGGTACTCTTCATTGAGTTTGAGATTATCAAGCTCTCGCCAGATAGTCGGCTCCGACCTCAACTGGTAACATAGCGTCTGTTTCATATGTAAGATTATAAGGAGTTTCCCCTATGGTCGAGTGCGGAGTGCACCTATAGGCCCATGGGACCTCATGGAGCTCTTCTATCCATCTCCCCTTCGTGCTACCCAATCTCTTCTTCAGCTCTGTCAGGATGACCTTGTTTGCAGACTCAGCTTGTTCATTAGTCTGTGGATGTTCTACTGATCTCGTCTTGTGTCGGACACCAAGACTGATGTAGAATTCTGCAAGCTTCCGATCTGTAAATTGCCTTCCATTATCAGTGATAATGGTGTGTGGGATGCCGAATCGGCACACTATATTTTTCGACACAAAGCTTTGGATCTGCCCGACAGTGATTTTTGCAAGAGGTTCTGCTTAAATCCATTTGGTAAAGTAGTCTACTGCCACCAGTAGGAATTTTCTTTGCCTTGTTGCTGGTGGGAAAAGGGCCAACTATATCCATTCCCCACAAGGCAAACGGCCATGGAGAGTTGATGTTCTGTAAGTCATGAGGGTGAATAGTACCCTGCCCTAAGCACTCTCGTTGCCAGTGTTCGTGCTCCCGAATGTAGTCCACATGCACCGTGGTGTAGCTCTTTTAAAATGTATTCGACCTCGACCTTTGATACACATTTAAGCAGCAAAGTAGAGTATCCTCTTTTGTATAGGTCATCACATACTAAAACGAATTGTGAGACCTTTTTTCTCATAGCAAGATCGTTGCATTCCTTCCCGACTTCCCAGTCTTCCAGCACGCTCTTAATTTCATAAATCCAATATGTTAGAATATATGGCCTTAAACGAGAGGGGGTGAATTGTTTAAGAGAGGTGTTTGAAATCTTTTTAAAGTTTAACAAAATTCTTTGTATGAATCCAAAACAGAAATCAGGTTAGCCAAGAACAAGAGCAATAAAACAGCAAAACAACAGAAAAACAATCGGTTTTTTTTGCGAAACAATCGGTTGTTTATACCAGTAAAGCTAAAAACATAATGTAAATGATTTTAAGGGTAAGAGAAAGATACACCAACAGTTTATACTGGTTCACTCTTAAACCAAGAGCTACATCAAGTCCCCAGAAAACCACTGGGTAATCCACTAAGTAATCAAACCAGATTACAACACTCACTTTGGCAAATTACACACCAAGAGTATTGATCTTGACCACCTCAAGAGCACACAACACTCATTGGCAACACAACACCAGAAATACAGAAGGTTGAGAAGAGATTACACTTGTTTACAAAATAATCTGAAATCAATACTAATGCAATCCTATTCCACTCTCTTAGAAAACCCAAAGCTTTGATGTGAATGTTCAAATCTTGAATAAACTCTTTCACAATTGAAAAAACTCAAATTTGTTTTCTCTTCTTTGTTTGAAAACATAAACAAACTATTTATATTTTCCAAAGATTGGTCAAAGCATTTAATGAAGGAGCGTATTCAGTTGGAAATCATTTAAAGCACATTCAACCACCAAAACAGAATTTTGTTAGGATTTTCAAAGAAACAATCGGTTGAAACCACGAA
>Ga0123342_1011029_pt1 | contig 10084 bp, 3 predicted proteins | sample Turbeawhitnodule_FD_89960 | JGI IMG/M metagenome (GOLD analysis project Ga0123342, IMG submission 89960) | Root nodule microbial communities of legume samples collected from Mexico - Turtle bean Mexico white nodule | ecosystem: Host-associated > Plants > Roots > Nodule | place: Mexico: Nepantla...
GGTTACTGCAATTGCACTCCGACGCTCAAGTCAGTGCTCTGGTTTATAGTATTGCTTTGTGGAATTTTGGCCTTAATGGGCTGGAGATCAGTTGTTAACTAATGTGTAGCGATTCCTTAATCTCAGCGAAGTGTATATTCGGTTTAATCTGTTTTATCCATTATATTGGAGATATTTTCCGAATATTTTGGAATGTGCATTGACTCATTCAATGCTAGTGATAACTGTTATTTATTGTATTTGTTATGTTATATGTTATTTGACTCAGGCGGTCGGCCATTAAGACTGGCACATCCGGTACCGACCGGTACACATATAAAGCAAAAATAACATAGCTAAAGTCTATTGAACATTTAAACATGTCTTGGAATCAATTCCAAATAGGTAACACAACCTTGTAATAAAAAAAAAAGGATGATATGCATATTCCAAACTCTTAAAACATAAGCAACACATTAAACATAATTGAATACCCATTTTTGAAGATTAGCATGACAATCTATCTTAAACTACCTTCCAAACCACTTGATCCTCAAAAGTATTAAGGACATGATCCTCTAAAACAATTTGTAAGTGAGGTAATTTAAGAAGAATCAAATTAGGAATTTTCTAATCTCCATTCCAAACATTAGTCACTCTAAATTTAAGATGCATAAGAATCTCATTAAGAACTTGTAATTAAGATATCAAAACACCTTTTATCATTAGAAAAATTTATAGATAAATCATCCCCTAAGATCAATCAAGCATTATCCTTGACAACCTACAACAAATCTTTAAAATTATATCACAATGAGAAATAAAAGTTTCTAAACAGGTATTTCCTCGTTGAGAAATGAACACATTTTTCATCATGCTAGCCTAATCCTTGAAATTAAAAGGAAAATTCCAAGCTAGATGAAGTGAAAAGGCTTGATTTTATTTTTTTTCAAGTTAACCATCCACCCGTTTTCTTTTACAATTGGATCAACTTTGAGCCCCTTATACAACCTTCTTTTCTGGTAAGAACAAATGCCTTTGGTATAAACAAAAAACATAAAGTGCTTTAGTAAATTGTTCCTTTACTCCCAAAAGTAATTAAATTAAGTATTCATTGTATTTATAATTAAAAAAAACCCTTGTATTTACTATTGTACAATAATTTTGCTATGCCACGACAAATTATTGAATACTTAGATCTATTTATATATTTGCAAATAATATGATCATATATTATTCCTCTGAAAATTGAATAAAAGGAATTTAAAGCGTAATACTTACAATATAAGTTTGTTGAATAAGGCAATCCAATGATCTTAAAACCATAGATGCACCACTAGTGAAGTTCAGACTTGTGAAAAAATGTCAACATTGGTAAACAAAGTATAACCAAAAAGAGATAAATAAACAGTGTCAAAATTTTATATTTTTATCCAAACATGAAAAAAAAATGCTTGAAGTTAGCAAAATATATATGAACATGTCAACTTAACTTGGAGCTTGTTATTAACTGACACTAATTTCCCATCGAAATTACATTATGTACAAATTGTGGAATTACAATGATAATAAAAAATAATATTATTCTTAATTATTGATATATTTCCTAAAAATAAAAAATAATACCACTATTTCTAATCACTCTAAGCTTGAGAGCTTCTATCTCCTCACTAAAAGTGTATTTGACTCACCTCTCCACAAAAACAAGCTAGTCCCCTTGATTGGATTCCCAATCATGCACGGTGATAATCAATTCATAGATCACCTTTTATATCCAAAGAAAGTGGGACGGATTCAGGATAGGTGACGACCAAAGTAGAAAACAGGACACACTTGACACCGTCTATGAAGGAGCTAGCACAAGTTCTTTAATGTTGCAAATTAGGTTACACGATTTGGAGATTTGAAAATATTGGAGGCAAGGTGGAAATATCTCAATTTGGGACTAATCGAAATCCTCTTTAGCGACCAAAACCAAATCAGTTGCTAATTCGATTGAAAATGTTAATAATGCACTTAATTTGATTGCTAATTCAATGGTTGAAATGAATAATTTCATTTAGCAACCAAAACCTAATCAGTTACTAAAAAAATAAAAAATAAAATCGGGTAACTAATTTGGTCGTGGACCATACACTTTTATTTTATTTTATACAAACACATATTGAACAACAACAAAATTGTTGCTTCCATTTTTTGTCGCTATTTTGGTCGCTAAACAAACTAATATCACTAACAATTCATTCAATCACTCTTTCGATCGCATATTTGAGATTGATGTCAATCAGTGATTATTTTGATCACAATTTGCATCCATTGTATTTTGATAGCTAAAGTCAGTGATTAAATTTATTTTTCTTTTGTAGTGGATGAAGGTGTGATATTTCGAATTTGTATGTAAATGCTTCAAATATGCATGGCATCGCTTAGGGTTGGAGAAGCACAAGAAAGAGTAATGGTAAGTGTGGAGAGAGGCACAAGAGAGGTAATGAGGTAGGTAATGATCTTTTTACAAATAAAGACAAATTTTTATGTTAATTGAAAATTTATCTCTCATAGTCAATTCTTATTAGTTTATGTATTCACACTTTCCATTTCAATTAAACTACATTTGTCATAGAAAGTGATGCGAAAAGAGTTCACATCACATATTTTTAAGACTTCTTTTGTGATAATATTTTAGTGAGTTTTTTGTGATGGTTGTTCAATAACATAAACAACTTGGACTTTCTTTGTTGTTATAATCAACATAGACAATTCATTCTAATAGTCATAAAAACACTATATTATATAGTAGTGATAAATGTGGGAGTTGAAGGAAAAGATTAAAAAGAAAGAAGGGTAGAAAATGGACAGGATGCATGAAAAAATAAAATAAAAAAGGATAAGAAGAAGTGGCTACAAAATTGACCTTACCAACCCAAAATTGAATATTATAGCTCTATAAAATTAATGATTGTTATCTAGTTTGTTTTTAATATTTATAATTAAAACAATTGATTTCAAAATTACTGTAAATACGGTAAAAGATAAAAAATTAAAATCTATTTAGTAATAATAAAAATTAATTTATATATTAAAATATTTTAATTTTTAAAATAATATCTAATTTAGTTATATATCAATTAATTTTTTTCAACTATTTTTTTGTTATTGAAATTAAAATAAAGAAAGTCAAAAGTTAGTTTATGTTATATAATTTGTTCAAATACGTGGTAAATAAAAGAAATTAAATAATTAATCACATATTTCAATAAAATAAAGTCAAACGAAGTGAATGTGTGCTTTCAGACATCACTCTTATTTTCATCTAATTCTTTTTATATCATAAAACCATCAAACAATACTTATATACACATTTTTTTAAAATTATATAGTCTAACTAACAAATTTATTATAAATAGAATATAATATTTTTTATCAATTAACAATTAAGTTTAAAATATTTTTAAGAATATAAGAAAAATTAAAATCTAAGATGAATAAATCTCTTCTTAATGCATAATATATAAATAAGGAACACGTACTTCTCCCATTGAGTAATTCATACTTCAACTTAAAAAAAAAAAATTGCATACACTTTTATCTTAGCCAAAACGAGTTGTATATATATTATGGGATCTAAACCTAACCTCAGTTATACTCAATTCTGTTCACATCATATTTGCATCTTATTATTATGAACAAACAAATTCTTGCTTGGAATTGAGGCAAAGCAACCAAAAATAGATGAAATTTATTCTAATGGAATATTCTTAAAAAATTAATTTTAAATTTAATTTAATTTTACAAAATTTATTTGTAAGTGAGATTTGCACTCACTTATATATTATAAATTGATTTTTATCTCTAGTTGATATGAAATCTTCAATAAATTTCTCTCTTCTATTATTTGTTTATTTATTTTAATAGATGAAGAAAAGGTGATTATGAGGAAAACTCTCAAAAAAAACTTTTTTGTAGTGGTAATTAGTTTTTGGGTGAAGTTGGATTAAGTTAGGGATTAAATTTATGAGCATGAAAAACTTTATTTAGAAAAATAATATTTTTTGATAAATATTTTTTCATATAAAATAATCAAAAAGGGTGGTCATCTATAGTGATATATTTTTGAGAAATTTGGAAAAATAATATATTTATCATATACTATCTATAGTGATATAAACAACCATTGTTGACTAACTCTGTAATATATATCATTTCTCCTGAACTATCTTAAAATTTCTTCTGCTACTGATATGCTAAAACTTGAATGTGTCATGTGATGCTAAAATAAGTCAAATGTTCCATCAACCAAGGACATGTTCATTGCATGAGTTTTTAGTCCAACCAATAGTCAACCCTTACCCAATATTTTAATTAGGGTTTTGAATTTGAACATTGATTAATCCATCTAGTCCAAACTAAATTAATGGTTGGTGGGATCTGGAAAGGAAAATAGTTAAGGTAAAAACATACACATTCAAGCATTATCTACATGTATATAATTATGTCATAAAGTTTTAAAGTATAAATGTAAAAATTAACAAATATTTTGACAATATATATGTTATAGTAAACCATGACAATATAAATATATTAACTTGCTAGGCAAACATCCAAATTCAAGTTAGAAAGTTTTTTTTATTATGATATAAATATTATGTAACATTATCAAACTAACCCATAATGTTATGCACACCAAACTCTCAAATACATTAACCTCTTTTTCGAAGAATTTATTTACAACTTTGTTAAATTTATCTTAGCATAAGCACCTGTATAATCCTTCTGACGATTTTTTAAAATATTTTAGATTTATTTTTATAAATTTATGATATCAAATTTCATGTAATGAAACTTATGAAATAAAAAATTTAGTAAATTATTTATCTAAATTCATCTTTAATTTACATCATAAATGAGTTTTAGTAGTGAGTGGTTCTCAATGAAGTTGTAAATATATCCAAATTTAAAAGGTCCAAACTTTTTTTAAAACTACCCACTAAACAAAAATTATCAAATAGAAACCAATTTTTAGACACCAAAATAATTAGTTGCAATAGTAATTAAATTAGAGACAATTTTAGAAACTAAAAAAAATGATTTCTAAATTAGTTTATATTATTGTTAAGTAGTTTCTAAATTTGTATCTAATTAGCTACCAAGGTTTTAACTACCAATTATTTAGATTCTAAATTTGGTAGCAAAAACCTTGGTTGCTAATTAGATACTAATTTAGAAACCATTTTAACAATAATATAAACTAATTTAGAAACCAAAAATTTATTTAGTCCCTAAAATGGTCTTTATTTTATTCATTATAGTAACTAATTATTTTTTGTCTATAAAATTGGTTTCTATTTTATGATTTTTTTTAGTGACTAATCAAGTAAATAATGTATTTTTTTAAAATGTCATTATGATAGTGAAATTTGAGTAATTTGTATGAAGTTGAAATGTTGTTATGGTTATTAAATAGACACAAAAGATAAAATAGTTACCAATTAGAGACCCGTTTTTCTTTCTTTTTTTAAAAGCAACTTGGAATCTTGACTCCTGCCCATATAGCAAGCATGCAATGCAAGAAAGTTAGTTAAGATTTTTTTGTATTAGATAGTGTTTGTCTTCTATGGTGACTTTTATACCAAACCCTAATTAAATTTTAAAAATGCTAATATTTTTATTGAGCTAATCACCCAAGTTAAGGGCGATTTGTGAGTTCCAAAACATACATTATTTATATAACAAGTGGGCAAATTGGCTATTGTTTATTTTGTTGGATGAGAAAAACATACAAGCTGGCTATTATTGTTTATCTTGTTGGATGAGAAAAACATGCAAAACATATTAGCTGGCTTAACCACAGAAATTGATAAAAGAGCATTTCTACCACCACAACCACAAGCAATTAATCCTTAGAATTTTGGGGAATTAATATAAAACTATCAAACTTAGAGATGTATGAGATCTAAAGAGGAAACAGTGATTAATTATATGTATCAAGAGAAGTCAATGAGTGTTCTTATCACTAACCCTTTTGAGATTTTTCTCCTTCAAAGAAACAACTTTCAAAAAGGTTGTTTATGGATGATTCCATTTTCAGTCTTGATTCCTGGTTCAATAATTAATCAAAACAACATGGCTTATATATTAACTTTATTTTGATCAGTAGCTTTTAATCGATAAAATTCAAACAATTTTTTAAACTACAGGGAATGCTGATTATTAATTTAGATTTTATTAGTCTTAAATTACTTGTGAAGCTGAGTATGTAGCAGCAGCAACAAGTGCTTATCAACCAGTTTGGCTCAGGAATATCATGACTCAAATTGGTTTTAATCTAAATGTTCCAATTAAGATTTATGTTGATAATGTCTTTGCAATTAATCTTGCAAAGAATCCAGTTGTTCATCAAAAAAGTAAACACATTGGTATTCGATATCACTTCCTACAGGACCAAGTTGGAAAGAACTTGATCAAATTGAAATACTGCAGTTCAGAAGATCAGATTGCAGATAGTTTCACTAAGCCATTAAAGATCGATGTTTTCATCAAGTTAAAAGATTTGTTGACATGAAGGTTGTTCCAAATCAGAATTAAAGGAGGATGTTGGTTATTAGCTCAATAATATCACCATCTTGCATATTCATGATCTTCTCCTTGGATTTTACCAAAATTTCCAACAAAATATCTCACTTTATGATCCGTTTCATATCGAATGATTTTTCTCACTGAGGAAGCTAGTTTTTTTCCAGCCTTGGTGCATAATTTACGAGCATAGTGGGTTGTACTTATAATACATGAACTGATTATTCACTTAATTATGCTTTGCGTAACGATAAAGCGTGTTCATTGTTTTAATTTCTTACAGATTTCAACCTCCTAATTATATTTTAATAAATATCATGCAAATTGATGAATGACGTGCTATGGTTTGTGCACTGCATTTTTTATTTGAAAATTATTGTAATTTTCTAATAAACCAAGAAGGATAAAAAATGGTTAGGATCTAATCATGAGCTTGTCATTAGTCAACGAGAAACAGGAAATTGGAAAGAAACAATGGCTTTTAGGAAGTTGTAGAGCCAAAAACATCACATGAAATGGTTGATTTTTGGGTTAAAAGAGAGAAAAAAAAAAGTACCACCAAATAGTATCATTTGAGGGAGTTTCTTCCTGCACTCCACATTTTTCTTTACTTTGAAATACTAAAATTATTCTTTTCCAGTTTTAGATGATTCCAAAATAGAAATTTCATAAGTACAAATATTTCCAATATTTCCAGGACAGGGTCTATAAGCAAAGGATGTTTCCAAAATAGAAAATCCAGAAAACAAAAAATCAATCCAAAATATTCTTTTCAGGACACATTTTTTTTGTCCGTAAATCTGTAATTAATAAAATATATTCCAAAAATATCCCAAAAAAAACAATCCAAAAATCATTTTTAAAAGAGATAAAATAGTCTTCTTATAAAATTATGGGGTGCAGGAAAACATTTGTTATGGTGCAGGAAGGAAGAAAGAGACATCATTTGATTGAGCAGGCCACAATAAGCTTGAGCAGTCATTGAATGAATACAGTGCTTAAAGGCATTGTCAAAATAAATAAAAAGAGATTTGTGAATTGCTATCTCTTTCTTTGTTCTTTTAATGTATTTTTTTTTTTTATATTTTGATTACTTGTAACCATAGAAATTATTCTTTAGATGCCATCTATCTATATATAATCCAAATGATGTTTTTTTTTGCCTTACATGCAAATTGTATTACATATGGTATTAACAAAAGCTAAAATTCCTTACAGACCTCACATAATCAACTAAAATTAACTGTTTTGTTAATGGTGTAAACTGGTTAATTAGTTATAGTTAACCTAAGTTTTTATCAATTTTACCAAACTAATGTATAATTGCTAAGCCTTCAATGGGTGAAGGCTCATTGGATGTAATGGTAGTTAGAGCTTAGACTGCTTCTTCCTGACTTCCATACTTCCATATATACATTCTTCATACAATTTTGTCCTTATGTAAAAAAAAATAAAAAATCTTTAAAATCCTACATCCTTTATACTCTGAATTACATAATTCAGAAGATACTTTTATATCTAGAAGTATTATCCAGATTTATAGAATCCAGAAACAATTTAAAAAAATATATTTCAAATTACATAATCTAAAATCTATTCCCGAATCCACGTATAGCTTTCAAATTATATAATCCAAAACATATTTTAAAAAAATTATATTCCAGAATTTGAGAGAATCTTATAGATTGTATAATCCGAGTATATTCTAAATTACATAATCCATATCCAAATGTTAATCTTATATCCAGAAAAAATTTAATCCAAAAACTAATCACAAATCTGAAAAATGACTTCTAAATTACATAATTCATAAACTAATTACAAATCTGGAAAAAGACTTTCAAATTACACAATTCAGAATATAAATTACATTTTAACATTTTTACAAAAAGACATTTGTGGAATACAAAAATTTACGAGATGACAAAAGAACGTGTGGAGGTGCAGGATGAAGCACTTTAGAGCTTATAAGGATGAAGGTGCCTCCACACAAGATGAAAATGTGGATGGTTTGAAGTTAGGGCCTTCTATATTATATTTTTTTTTCATTTATAGGATAAATATGTAAATGTAAAATATCCACGTTAGCTTTTTCGACTATCTTTCTTCTCATGGTGGTGGGAGAACCAAAGTGTACAAATTCATCCTCACTTTCTTTGTAAATCAAAGAATGCAAACAAAACTCATCTTTGTTATTTCGCTCGAACACATAGGACATACCCAAAAGCTTAACCACAGATCAATACAGTTCATATAATGCAATATTAAGCACACTACTGTGTGAGAATTAAACCACAGACTTCCATAAACCTTAACTAATCTCAGAAAATTAGACAAGTCATTTTGTATCAACTGAAATGAAAGTTTTCCTGGTGTCAGAATTTAATTCAGTCTTATTTGTTCTACATCTGTTTTACTTATTCATATTTTATTTTTCTTAACAAGTTTACTGAAGATGCAGGGTTCCACTGCTTTGCACCCAATTGGATAGGATTTGGTTTCAGTGACAAACCATAGACAGAATATGGATTCGAGGTTGTCATGGTTAGGAACAGCTGGTCAACACAGAGATGAAGAGATGTGAAGACTAGAGCTCATGCAAAGATTTGACGGCTTATAAACTGGTTATATGGTTTGGGTTAAAGAAATTGTTTTATGAAAAAAATGGTTTGGGTTTATAAATCTGTTTAAGGAAGTTGGTTTGTTTGGCATTGTTTGGTTTGATCTTCTAACTCGCCGCAGGAAACTAGAAGATTTTGTTTTGCTGACAAAATTAACAGTGAGAATCCTGCAAAACAAATACAGTGCAGACCATTCGTTAAGTACATCACAGCTATCTATTGCCAGCTTCTTAAAGACACCTATGTCTTGAAGTAGTAAATTAGTACCAAAATTCAGCAAGCACTGTAAATGACTGGTATTTATCCAACCAAATGCAGATGAGTTGCCACACATCTATCCGAGCGAGGCACTTAATTTTCTAACATGATGCTTCAAGGTTAAAGCTATTATTTCTTTAATTTCTCGGTTAAAAAAGAATCTATATGTATATGTAAATACTGGTGAGAAATGAGTTGATGATCACATGTGTACCTTCCCTCCACCTTAAGGGCCAATTCCTCCCCATAAATGAGATAATCCAATGCAACCTTCCAGGAGAGCTAGGTTGAAGATCTTAGTCGCATCAAATCTTGACTTCGACAAAACCTTCGGAGAAAGCCAGTTTTACATAGGACCAGTATTGCTCCCCTCCTCCATTACAGGAGAGTCCAAACTTTTCATAAGGAACCCAGTCCGTCGGACTAAATCACTGTAGATCAGGCTGGGTTAATCACTACAAATCATATTACTTCAGTTAAGATGAAGCAAAAACAGGAATCTTAACTCCTCGTTTTCTACTGCTTCAAAAAAATCAGTAGTTAGAATTCAGAACTATATCAAGAGACTTTTCTCATTTGCAAAATTGAAGGAAATGTAGCTCAAATAGGTTCCCAAATACTCAGCTATGATGTCCTTTGTAATGAGACACTATCCA
>Ga0123342_1011030_pt1 | contig 10083 bp, 5 predicted proteins | sample Turbeawhitnodule_FD_89960 | JGI IMG/M metagenome (GOLD analysis project Ga0123342, IMG submission 89960) | Root nodule microbial communities of legume samples collected from Mexico - Turtle bean Mexico white nodule | ecosystem: Host-associated > Plants > Roots > Nodule | place: Mexico: Nepantla...
ATACAAGGGTAAAATTGTAATCTCACAAACTTTACTATTCAAAATAATTTATAATATTCTTACAACTATCACATCACTCACAATTTCCAATAAACTTTCCTCACACATCCACTCTAACATACCTCAATCTAAACAACCTCAACTTTCTTCACACTTTCTTCACACTTCCACTCCCACTCACCCTCAACTTTCGACTCCCCCACACCCTCTAATCCAAACACACCCTTAAAGATCAATCTATTTTATATCACTTGCATTAGCTGGCTGACCTATACATTTGTTTTCACCCCCACTGCACATATGGCTTGGATAAGAATCCCAATATGGTCACATATAATAGAGCAATTTATCTCTTTTGTACTCTTTAAAGTGCAGAATGGATATCCTTCCTAATGCTTTATTTATCAATTTGTTATACTGGATAAAAGTAATTTAAAAATATATATAATTTATTTATTTATATATTTTGGCTGTTTGTAATTAAAATATTATTTTCGATAGTGTCTAAAAACTAACTTTGGAAAATAATGCAAATTATATAAAATTGTTAAATAAGAAAAACTGTCAAAAATATATATTTTTCTTCAATTAAAAATAAAATTTTAATATTCGTAATCAGAAAATATGTTTTTACGAAAATTTGGAAATATAGTCAATTTTAATTAGTTAAAACCAAATTGATGCATAAAGTACATGTGTAATATTAAACAGAAATAGAAAAAAATTAATATTATAATAATATCCTGAAAAATAATAACAATCGTATGTTGATATTGAATTCATAGTTCTTGTACCTTTCTATTGGAATACCGAATCAAATTTGTGTATAATTTTAGAATGATGGGATTGAAATTAATAGTAGAAATGACTTTAGATACTAATAATATTTTTTAGTCTCTAAAAAGTATCTAATTTAGTTAATATAGTAACTAATTATTTGTTGTCTATAAAATTAATTTCTATTTAATAATTTTCTTTTAATAGTCTTGAATATGATCATCAGGTATTGTTGGTATTTTCTATAAAATTATCTTCGTAATATGCATCAAAGTCCCATACATTTTAATATCACCAATTAAGGGATTGAGATACATCTATGTTATTTCCTAGATGTCGCAGACCTAAAATCCTATATAACCAAGAAGTTAGATTGTAAATGACCAATAAAATTAGTCATGAACTATGTTCACCACTTAAGTTACAGTAACGATTCATCCACTTCATCACAAATTCTAGAAATGTTTCATCAATATCTTCCATTATGATGAATCAAGTGGATGTTGAAGAAGTTTGTCACATTTCCTACCATTTACATGTCAAATCAGGTTTCTGACATCCTCTAATGGAAAAAAATCTTTTAAACCAATGTATTATTAACTAGTGTCATAACATGTTAGTAAAGGGACCTCTATTTGTTCCCACCACTACTTTCTTGACGTTTCTTTTTGAACTAAGAAAACTCACACATTAGATTCACATTCAATGCTACAAACTCATTTATAACACACAATCATTAGGGCATGCATTTATCTTTTTGTACTCTACATCCATTGGATACAATATCTTTTTAGTCTCACAATTACCATTGGGAAACATATTACCTTCTAGAAGCATCTTCTTCAACAGTTGTAACAATTTTGTAAAAAAAAAATATTTCTCCATCTATTTCTTACTTTTAAACCAAATAATCTTATAATCACTGTTAATATTTGTAAAATTAGTGCATCTTGCGTACAATAATTTCTCAAATTAGACTTCAAGAATTATACATATGTGCTATTTCAAAAAACAATCTTCAAAAATCACATATTGTCTCCTTTGAAAGAACCTCTATCTCTATCGATATTTTTTGTTTTCGACATAGTTGGCATATCCAATAATTCTCCATGTTTAGTTTGTATAGAAAAGCTTTATATAAAAACATTTATGTCTAAGTGTGACACATATAATTAGCAATCACTTATAACACTATCTGAATATATAAAAAAAAGAACCTTGAAAGTCAAATCTTGCAAAACATTAGTAATGCCGTCTCCCTTCCAAGTTGTAACAAGATAAATAATTTTTTCACTTCATAAAGGTTACACTCTAATTTGTTGGTTTTGATGATTTAAAATTAATCATTTTATAAGAGCTATATTATATAAAATAACATTATAATGTCTTTGGATAGGGAGTTTTAAGAGGATAATTAATTTTTAGAGTTTGAAATGTTTTATGATAAAATATGTTGTTTAGGTAAGAAATCTTAAAAGAAATTAAAATTTTAAAAATTTCTTAGAATAATTAGATTACTTAAAATTAAATAATTTCAAATTTCACATAAAAAAAGTAAGAATTAGAAATTATTTATATTTTTAAATTTATGGTTTTTCCTCTTAGTTTTTTCATAACTCAGATTTTATTTGGAGTGTTATTGACTTGACTAGAGATAATGTAAAAGACTTTTTTTTAATTGATGTAAACTAGATTATTTTTATTGATGTTGATAGAAATAATTTTGTGATTTAAATTGTTAAAATGATGCGGTTGTACACCATTGTTAGGTTTTACTCGATATTATTTAAGGTGTTCTCAACGAATGTTGCTGAGATTTTTTTTTATTTTTTTTATGAATGTTAATTATATATTTTTTCAATTAATGTGCATCATGATTTTTTTATTAACGTTTATAGAGATTAATTTTTTTTTATCAATAACACATAAGTTATTCTTTATTAATAGTTTGTTAGAATTTTGTTCTAACTGGAGAAACATTTAATCAACATTAACTATATTAATTGTTTTATACCATCGTCAATTGAAAGAATTTTAAATCGAAACCAATAAAAAAAAAGTATAATTACTTTATTCCTCACATTTAGGTTAATATTTAATTTAGTACAGTGATTTTAAAATCAATTTGGTTTCTGTTTTTTTAAAAAAGTATCCAAATTAGTCTTTTATGTTAACTTTTCTCCAATTGCGTCAAATGTTGCTGATGTGGTAGAGAGAACAGAGATACATTGGATTGGGTGATGTGTGAGGTGACAAGTTGAGGAGTTTTTGCAGAAATTAATAAAGTTCAACATGGGGGTTTAGGGTTTCTTCCATTTAAGTGATGCTTCAAAGGGAATCCCTCGACTGCACCTTACACTCCGTAAACCACCTAGACTTTGAGCATCTGCTCCTGCACAACTTATGCATATGGGTTCGTTGGTGGCATATGTTTTTTTTTTTTGGCAAAATCAAGAGGTTTCGATAAGTGAACAAACTCCTTCAAGCAAACAATTAGATGAAAATAGAGTGTTTCAAACATCAAACCCCCTTCCTGTTACAACCAAATCACCATAAACACGGATATACATAACTAAATTAAAGTATACTCTAAGCCTTCTTGGGAGATTTGATAGCTTTAGATGGAGATTTGGGCTCCTTGGAAGCCTTATCGATCTTCTTGGGCAACAAAACATGGTTAATGTTGGGAAGAACACCACCACGGGCAATGGTCACACCAGAAAACAATTTCCCCAATTCCTCATTAAATATCGTTATTCTTATTGTCACGAGAAGCATTTCCAGCCAATTCAAGCAACTAAGCATCTAGGTATTCAAGAACAACAACCAAGTAAACAGGAGCATTGGTTCCCACACGCTTCACGTACCTTCATTTCTTCAAGCAACACCATACTCTTCGGATAGGAAATTGGAGTCCTACCCTAACGGACCTTGTGACGACTTCTTCTTTGGCCCATCGTCGTTTCTTCCACTGACGCCCTTCTTAATCTTTCCATCGGCTTCCATGTCAGAACCCTAGAAATTAGTTGCGCTTGAAATATAAGAGAGGAACGGGAAGGTTAAGGGATGTTAAGCAGAATAGGGACAATACAACATCTAATCCAATGTGTCTCTGTTCTCTCTGCCACATCATCAACACTTGACACGGGAAAATTAACAGAAATGACCAACTTAGGTACTTTATAAAAAACACAAGGACTAAATTGATTTTTTTTAAAACAACTATATTAAATTGAATATTAACCCTAGATGTAAGGACCAATAAGATAATTATACCTAACAAAAGTTGAATAAAAACTTCCAACAATCAACATCATAAAAAAAATAACTTTAATTGATGTTAACCTAATAATTGTGGTTCACATTAACTGATGTCATTAATTCTTTTTTTTTTCAAATATCAATTTTTTTTAACGGACGGAAAAATAACATCAACTTAGTTCTACTAAAAAATATCATCAATATTAAAATCGTTGAATTATTAACAATCATATAATATTTAAATAATTTTTTTATATTTAATGTAGTTAAAATACTTATTTTAAACAATAAAACTTATTAACTTCAAATTAACTTCTCTAAATATGATATTAAAAAATAATTTAAAATAAAATAAATTCAAATTTTATATATTTAAATATCTTAAAAACTATGAAGTTATCACAAAGTCACCTTCTTTTAAGTGAATCCTTTATGATTTTTTTTATCAACAAGAAATAATAAATAAATATGAATAACTTAAGAGACACTTATACTGAAAATAAGAAGAAGAAAATATGACCAGTCTAACCCAAACTTCCAATAAAAATTACCTACAAATCCTTATCCCAAAAACAACCAAAGAGGTCTGCCATTGGCAACAACTAGGTATATAATCACATCAAGTTCTAAAGTACATACAAACATAATCAACTCACCAAACATTAACCTCCAAAACTAAAGAACCTATTTTTTTTTTTTAAATTCCCTATACAAAAACACAACAGAATTACTCCTCCAAGAAGTCATAATATTGTAATGTATGGAGCAGCTGCTCTTGTTGCAATATATCTCTTTACTCCATCTAGAAAGTCATACTTACATCCAACCTGCAAAACACACAACTTCTTTCTTCCTAAAACAAGAATTTAACATTAGATAGCAAGTAAAGGAAACAAAATTATTTATCAGATTTCATACATACCATTTGTTCCAAACACCAGTCAGAACAAGAGAACTCTGCATCTTTTTCTTTACTAGTAATCCAAACCCAAACTTTTCTTTTTCTTTACTAGTAATTCAAGTCCAAACTTTTTCTTCCATCGGTTAGAGTTGTTTTTACAACAAGTTACCTAACATTCCAAACCTCGATAACTCCATCCTATCTCTTTGCCAACTCAAACTTTATAAAAGTTGTTAAAATGTAATCGATGGAAAGAATTTTTTAAGGTAATGTTGCAAACAGTTAGACCAAAAAGAACCTTTCAAAGTTAAAAGATTAAAATATAAAAAAAATATTCAAGTTGAAACTATTTAAGGCTTTCTAAAAACCTTTATAGTAACTAAAGAAGAAGGGAAACAAAATAATTATCACTAACAAAAATAAAGTTTTTATAATAATCAAAGAAGAAACAAAAATATCTAGCAACTCTTTATTTTTACACAATATTTTAGTTTTAAGAAGATAAATTAATGCTAATTCAATTCAATTAATTCAAAACTACTAATAAGATATAATTAAAAATATAATTTATTTAATAAAACAAAGTAAAATATAACACTACAAGAAAAATATTAAATAGAGATTCATTTTAGAGATAAAAAATAATTAGTCACTATATTAATTAAATTATATATTACTTTAAAGACTAAAAAAAATTATTTTTATTTAAAGTATAATTTCTATTATTAATAAATAGTTTCTAGATTCCTATCTAATTAGTTACCAAAAATTCTAACTACAAACTTTAGAATCTAATTAATTGATAGTTGAAACTTTAGTAACTAATTAAATATCAATTTATAAACTATTTATTAATAATAAAAATTAATACCAATAACATTTTGAATCTCTAAAATAATATCTAATTTAGTTAATATAATGACTAATTATTTTTTATCTTTAAAATTAGTCTTTATTAATTATTTTCTTATAGTGTAAATAATGATTTAACTCACATTTTTTTATCAACAAGAAAAAATAAATCAATAGGAATAACTTAATGGGTGATAAACCCTTATACAAAACAAAAAAAGATAAAAGAATTAAAATCACAACCCCTACCTATCCCAAGCACCTAGAAAAAAAACCCTATGATGATCCAAGGGTAAAATTTCAAAAAATCTATGACAACCAATTAAATCCACCCAAGACAAAGCAAAAGGGAAAATACAAATCTAACATAAAAATACATAAACAACTACCACTACCAGAATAACGAGTCTATTAAGAGTATCATTTACAAAAAATATCACATTGTGATTTCACATACTCACAAATATTGAAGAACCTCTTTTATATATATATATATATATATATATATATATATATATATATATATATATATATATATATACTACATGAATAATCTTATCCAAAAGAAATGAGTGCATTATTATTATTATTTAATAATAGTAATAATAATAAATATATATGAAACTATCACTCCTAGTAATAAATCAAAGTAAAGGATGTTTGTATATTGATCCAATAGTGAACAGCATTACCTATACCTAACTAATTACCTATTCTGATTTCTTGCTTTTTAGAATAGCATATAGCATGTAATTAAGTGGAAAGAAATAATTTCTTTACTGTATTAATTTGGTGAGACATTTCCTATGGAGCATAAAGAGAATAAGAATATGATAATGGAAAAATAATATGCTACCATTAAATGTATGGCATTCTTGAGGAATAATGCACATTATTCAAACATATATTAAAAGCTATAAGTTAGGAAACTATCACAAGAAATGTCATATATTAATGGAATGAAAGGTTGTGAGGATAACTACCTTGACCTTTTACATTTTGACTGCGGCACAAAATTTAGTTGGCGGATAAGGTGGAATTTCTTTTATTCATTTGTGGCTAATGTCGAATGAAAAGCTTATGTGTGATTAATGATTAAGGATTTTTTTTTCAATCAAAATTAAAAGTCAAAGTTTTTCTTACATATATAAGTATTTTTTTTACATGATGTATTTTTCTAAAGTCAGAAAGTCAGAAAGGCACATAATATATTTATAATAATACAAATGATTTTAAAATCTGAAATGTCAACCTAAATACCATAACATAAAGTTTTATAAAAAAAAACTACAAAACTTTATTTTTAAATACAGTAACATTGATAAATGGATTAAATTTTTTATTAAGATTTATAAAATTTTGTTATCAATTTTTTAATAAAATTGTTAAAATAATTGTTTAGTATTTCTATTATTTTAAATGATATATATATATATATATATATATATATATATATATATATTATATTCAAGCTGATGTTTAATATTTTTATAATAAATTAAGGAATATTATAAAACATCATCTTGAATATTCTAATTGACTTTAGCAATATTGTTTAAATGAATTTATGATTAAAACATTGATATTGTTTATGATAATTAAATGGAGATTTCTAGTCACTTTTACTCCCTCAATTTTAAATTAGGAGACTTGTTCATATATAAGCAAAAGTCTCATATATTTCTTTAATCCACAATATGTTTTTTAACATTATAAGAAAAATAGTTATTTTATCATTATCTTTATAGATCAAAATAAAGAGGTCACAATTGGTGACTGAAATAGTTACCGATTGACATCAATTGCAAATAAGCAATCGAAACAATGATTGAATGACTTGTTAGTCATATTAAGTATGATACTGATTGAAATAGCGACAAAATATAAAAAATCCAATCACTAAATCAGTGGTTGTATTAAGAGGAATAAAAGTGATATTATTAGTGACTAAATAATCTTTTTCAATGATGCATTTTATTTCGGTCGTTAAATAAAATTGTTCATTTCAGTCTCTGAATTGATAGTTCCTAAACAAGATTCGAAAAACTTAGAAATTTTTTAGCTTGTCTCCGTGCTTCTCAAACCCCAAATTCGTGTAACCTAATTTCCTAAACTTGCTCCAACATTGAAGAACTCATGTGAGCTTCTTCATCTGTGACTTACCTTTAGCTTTTCATTAGTGACTGTCTTGCACCTTGACATCCTTCGTTCATAGTGTCACAAGCTAGAAAGGAGGAAACCCCAAGGTGGAACGCTAAGCTGATTTGAAGTTGAACGAAGTTGGAGAACAAAAGGAAAACTCGTGCTCTTCTTTCCAAATTCATCTATCACATTTAAACTCCTATACTCACATTTTTACGCCAAATTTGATTTCTTATCTCTAGGCCTGCCAAATCTCCGTCGTCGCCACCTCAAAGCTCACCTCATAAATATACGTAGCCACAACACCCAAACTCATCGCCACCACATGCTCGCCACGAATTAGCTTAGGTTTCTAGTTCACGTTCTTGATTCATGTACTTGGTTCATGGTCGAATATAGGTAATCTAATATTCTTTAATTTTTGTGTTCATAAAGTAAGCTTCTGAATTATTGTTTCCTAGTTCAACATTTTGGTTCAGAACTTATCTATTTTCTCCCCCTTTTTTACATCATAAAAAAAAGAGTTCACAAAAAGAAATCGTCATTATTGTGAAGGGACTTGAGATGGTTGTTTAAGGGATGATTGAAGTACTAAGTGTACCTTCATCTGAATGAATACCTTAGAAAGAATTTTGAATTAAAGTAAAAAAAAATGCAGTAAGTTGTTCAAGCTTATGATTTTGTCTTTCCATATTTCTTAGATGTTGTGTGTCATCCTCTCTTTTGTCTTTTAATATTATTGGACATATTGACATACTATCCATGAGGTTTGGTGACCGTCTTGTGAAACTATCATACTTAGACAATACAAAAACTACTATAGAATCCCTCTATTTTTGGTACTAACAAACTCATAGGTTTAGTAAAACACAATCTGAGTTATCGAGTCTCAGTGATACATACTTATGTGATTCATGTAATGGATCGTCTACGTACTAGTTGTGTGCTGCATATTGCCAGATGATATGGCTTATGTTGTAGATGTTGATTTTGACAAATCAGGCTGTATCATCCAATACTCAAGAAAATATTTATGAAATCAACTCAATTGTTTCTAAATTTGACCCAATTAAGTTGTAGGTAGCCGACTTTTCTAGAACTACTACCATCCACTATTCAACCAATATTGAGGGAGCTAGAATTACTCTTAAAATCTAAAAGCTCATTTATTTTATAATGCTTGATAAAAAATGTGATGAACTTTGTTGAGCAATTCTCAATCCACCCTTGCAGCTTCTATGGATGCTTGTATAAGAATTGACGCATACTGTCTAGGAGAAGTATTATCTACTGTTTCCAAATTTAGATCGTCTACCTCTTCAGCTTCTATACTTGATTGAGCATTGAGAACATATTTTTGAACAACATTCAACTCTACATTTTTCTTCAGCAAAGACTTGACTTCTTTAAAGAAAGTGTGGTATAAGTCAAAATGACTAGAAATACCATGTAGTAAAGACTATACCAATTTCCAAAAAGCGAAACTAGGTTTTGGGAGAAACATTGTTGTAACATCTGGTGAATAAATTTGGCAGGCCTTACAAAAGATGATCGATGAACCACCAGGCCATTATACTAAGTATGTGAATCTTATTGATTGAGACCATGAAATGAAGAAGCACATAGTAAGTGCTTTGCTAGATTATCTTCGCAAGCAGAAATGTCTTTATCTTCATTAGGAGTGGCAAAGCGGGCCGGCCCGCCCCGCATATATAATGCGAGCCAGTTTTCGTGGCTCGCCCCGCATACGGGCTGGCCCGCAGGCTTGCGGGCCGACCCGTCTAACTTATATAAATTGACTATTACAAACATAAATCAAGTCTCTGGGAATTGATGCAATCTGAAATTATGAATTAATCAAGCTTGAGGTGTACAAGAAAATATGACAAACTATCACAAATTCTGAAATTGATTAGACAAGATGGCCAAAATTCATTCATAGTACACATCATCAATAGTTACAAGAGTTTTGATGAACTCAAAAACAACACTGAATAAGCATCTGACATCGATTAACAATCAAAAGTAGTTACCACATCAAACACTTGTTATGCAGTTGCTATTATATCATCTTCTTCCACTTCAAGAACATTAGATGCAACCTTAGAAGAACTTTCATCTTCCACTTTTTGATAATTATAATCTTTTCC
>Ga0123342_1011031_pt1 | contig 10083 bp, 3 predicted proteins | sample Turbeawhitnodule_FD_89960 | JGI IMG/M metagenome (GOLD analysis project Ga0123342, IMG submission 89960) | Root nodule microbial communities of legume samples collected from Mexico - Turtle bean Mexico white nodule | ecosystem: Host-associated > Plants > Roots > Nodule | place: Mexico: Nepantla...
CTCCGGAAGGATGCTGCAGTTGGTTTCAGTGGAGGAGTTGGTGATCTCTTCATTTCCATTTGGGTTGCTTTTATTCACCAATATCACTGTCTCTTCTGCACTCTTTCTGCTTTCTTTCTCCAGCTCCTGTACCTTTTCTTTCAGCTGTTTCACATAATCGATCGCTGCTCGAAGTACAGAAGCCTTGTCCGTCTATACATACCAATTTCACAATTATAAATCATTACATTATTCTTTCCTAAAATGACTCCTAATTTCTTTGTAATCTTCTGCTTTCAACACTCTCGCACGTGCTTTTTACTCAGTGGTTGTACATAACAAGACACCCACTCTAATCATGCAGAAAATTTGCAGGCTTTTTAACTTCTTTTGTATTTCTAATTAAGGCACACAATTCCTCTTTCTTTTCTTTTCTCATATCTCTTTTCATCAACCAATATAAGGAGAGATGGATGTTCACAATGTGAAGTCCTATGTAGGAGTTACCAATAGATAATCATGGTAAAGTATGCAGTTGATTTAGGTTAGAAAATGAATTCAAGCTTCAATATATCTTGTATTTGAGAATACAAAATTGAATTTAGTGATTCGGTATAAGTTTAAGTTTTTCTTACTGTTCTAACTGATTTTGTCTTGAATCATTGATATATATATATATATAAGATTGACATGGTAGGAGTTTATGATAAACTGCAAGGTTGTTTACGTTTTTCTGTTATATAATTCACTTTGTATCTCTTACGTATCTTAATTTAATTTAGTGAAAGAAGAACCGAAGGAAAGAATTAGAGCACCTTGTTCAAGCCGGGAATGGTGGCTGAGAGTGCTATGAACCTCTCGGAGAGTTCCTGCCTCCTCCTTCTCTCGGCCATTATGTGATCGATGGTCTGAGAAGAGGTTCGGGATCTCTTGGATCCTTGATTGGGTCTGGTTTTGGGGTTTTGAGCGTTGAGGGCGCGTTTGGCAGGTAAAGGGGAAGAAGGGACGGAGGGTTCGGGAGTGGCGGGCACCACCGTGGAGTTATCGAAGGAGAGAATGTAAGTCCTGGGAGAGGAGCGTTTAGCGGCGGCGTTAACGGCGGGGGTGGGGAGGAAGGAGGAAGCGCGAAAGGAGTGATCGCTTTCGCTTCCGGAGGAGAAGGGCGTGGGCGGTGGCGTCTGGTGGAGGATGATGTCGGAGAAGAAATCGTCGAAGTCATTGTTGTCGAAGAAATCCATTTCCTGCACGAAAAAGAAGGATGAGTTGATTGAAAGCGTTAAAAAATGCGTTTTAAGCCTAACTCAACCTCATAAAACTGATAAAAAGTGGATTTGCATCCACTTATATACAATGAAATGTCCTCGACTTGTGATTTCCAACCGAAACAGCAAGAAATGAAGAAGATTTGAGTGAGTGTGATGAGTTACCATGTGAAGGTGGGAATTATTGTTGTTGCAGGAGTCCTCCTCCATCGGAATGAGAGAGATGAGAAAATGAATGTTGATGTTGTGGTGGAACAAGTACGTGCAAGACATAGATAGAATGTGAGATATATAAGGATGCTGCGACAAAGTGTGACTCGTTTTTCATGCAGTTCGATGAGTGACGCTGAAATGTGGGACCATTATCATTCATCCATAATTCAATACCATGCCATAGAGTATAACCACTTCAGTAACATCTTACGTAATAACATATATTTATTAAAATATAGTTCTAATATATAAATTTATACATTCTTAGCCATAATCAAATTGAATGTGTAGGATATTTTGCAGGTTTTGTTAATACAAGGTGCATATGAAATAAGAGTGATACCTGTGATTGTTGTATATTGTTTATTTTCGTGAGAATATTATGTTTATAATATATTGAGAGAACAGTCATGGTTGTAGAAGTGTCAGATACTCATGTGCTTGATATCAGATGATTTAACAAATTGATCAAACTATGAAAAACACAGTTTGATTCAGGTGTTGTTGTGTGTTAAATTTGGTGTTTTTGGACAAAAATTATAATATCCGATACTATATTATATGTGTTTTTTATTTTTATTTTATCGATAATAATAATTAAATATAAAATATGAACTACTTCAGGAAAGTTCAACCCTTATACAAAAAATAATAAATAGATACTAGCACAAAACCTCAACCTAACACCCTTTATCGTTATCCATACAAGAAAAACCTAACAGCACATCAAACGACCAAACTCATACATTCCAGGGGTTCCAAACACCAACTGAAAAAGGGAAACGGAGCAGAACATAGATTTGCAAAAATCCAAGACCAGACCTTAGCTTGCATCAAAGCGCACACTTCATACGTGTCGGCCACCCCCGTTGAAAGCTATAAAATTCCTGTGATTCCAAAATTTCCCCACCACCCCAACCCAGATAGAGCTCCACACATCATTAATCAACTCTGAAGACTGGTTCATCCTGAACTGAACAATGTTTGACATAGGATCTCTGTGGTACACAAACAACACACCCAGCCACTTAAAGCACAAGCACCAAACCTATCAAGCAAAACTGCACTCGAAAAACAAGTGATGATAATGTTATTCCTCCTTCCCACATAAGCAGCACAAAGAGTTATCCACCACCATATGCTCATGGTCTCGTCAACATATATATACTTCGATTTTTTAATATATAAAAAGATTATAAAATTCAATTATTTGTTATAGATTGTTTCGCAACTCACAAAATAACTTTGTGATTTAACAAAGTAGAAACAATAAACTAAATCCTAAATCTTAAATTCTAGATTTTGAATAGAAATGTTAAACATCATTTTGTTCTTACTGTTAAACAGATTAACGTTCAAAAGATTGATTCAAATTATACTTTGAAGAAGTTCAAATTTGGAAGGTGAAAATGATTTTAGGAAGAATGACTTTAGTCAAAGTTTTGAGAATGTTTCTAAAGTTATAGTGATAACATGAGCAAGAGAACTTAAAATGATTAGCTTAATTTAAATATGAGGCATGAGAACAATATCTATATAATCAGAGAATAATAAAAATAATACATATTTTCAATGCAAAGAATCACAATCACAATAAATTACATTTCATTCACTAGATCTTTATTGTGCTTGCAATTTTTTTTATTAGGATGAAATTTTATAATGTTTGGATAATATATACTTATTTGAACCTAGATGTTATATATTTTTAGAACTTTTATTATTGATAAATTATTGGTGAATATATGACTTTATTCGTTTCATTGTGAATTATTGCTTCTAAAGTTTATTCATGAATATTGTGAATGAGTAAAGCCATATAAAATATATGTTTTTACTGAAATTCCAAAAAATGTTAATTAATCCGTAGTATATTTAGAATGCAGGACTTTCCGAAAATGTACCTATAAATTTATTAGTATGCAATTATATACGAATGTATCTATATATAATTAGCTGTGCATGTATTCGTACATAATTACTTACTTATGTATGTGTACGTAATTTGTACATAGTTATCTATACATGTATACATACGTAATTATATATGATAAACTAGATGTGTTTGGGCTCTTCTTTTTTTGTAATCTGTTTTTATTTTGGGCTTCTTACTTTTGGCCCATTTTCTTTTAGTTTTTCTTTTCTTTTCTTTTGTTGTCTTTGTTTTTGTTTGGTATATATCAAACATTCTATTGTATTCTAGAAAATGTTATTTATTAATATCTTAATTCAAATTATAAAGCTATATTTTATCATTTAAAATATATATTTTAGTACAAAATAAATAGATAGACAAAAGAAAAATCCATTAATCTTACACATTTAGTGACGGACGAGCGTGAGTTAAAAAATAAAACAGATACACAAATTTAGAAATTTCTGTAAGAGTTTATTAAAGGAAAGCACAATTTATCTTTTTACACAGAAGTTCAAAATTACTCAGGTGTTAATATTTTTTTATAGTTTTTGACTAATTAATTAATATAGAATATATATATATATATTATTAATATTTGAATAAAATCAATATAACTGATATAATTCAGTAAATTTATTGGACTATTAAAATAAAATTTATACAAACTATCAGTATTTATAAGGTCAAATTAATATATTTTAAAAAATACTGATAAATTTTATTATATATATCCCGTAAATCCGTCAATATTTAAAAAAATACTATTATATATAATTTATTTTATTTATTTAGTAATTTAAAAAAAATGATGTACTTACGTTATTTTATTTTATATTAAATTTTGAAAAAGAGTGAGAAGCTTGCATCTGGTCCATATGAGATTTCGAAATCTTAGAGCAATAAAAATGGAGACCCTTCATCCAAGACATGTTTTATCATACCTGACACCATGAAGTTGACACTAAAAATAAAATATAACTTAAAAAAAAAAAAACTTGTTTGCATAAAATTATTAATTTCTTCTAATTCCAAAACAGCTCATCTTATGAGATATTGAAATGGAATGAGGACAAAATATGAATGATTGATGATATGATGAGAATCTTCTATCAAATTACATGTACAAAGAGAGGAAGGGTTTTTGTAATGTATATCATTTAAAGGAGCATATGCTAAGGTAGAATACAAGGTACAATCATATGAGTAAAGTTGTTTTTTATGTGTATTGTGAAAATTATATATATATATATATATATTAGTTTAATTTTTAGTATTGGGATTAATATAAGTAGTTTTTTTCAGATATACTGTAGGATATTTTGGTCTTTAGAGTGTATTACAGATTAAAATGGTATTTTGTATAAGTTCTTGAAATACCTTCATTTAATTTATTTTTTCTTTGTTGATAAAATAAATTACATATAAAAAGAGAAATATTTTTTTTTGTTGAAATGAAGTAATTTTGAAAATGCATTAGTCAAAACACAATTGTAAATTTAACTTGTTCAATGTAAAATTTTTAAAGTAACATTTCTCTAATTTAATGAGTGTTGATATGTTCACAATTCTGCACTAAATAACAATAAAAAGATATTTTTTTACTAAAAATACAATAATTTTAAAATTATATTCCCAAATCACAATCACCAGTAAACGTGTGCTTTTTTTATTTACATTATAATCTTATATCATTATTCTAATTTAATTATATATATATATATATATATATATTAATTTTTGTTATTATTAATATACAATTTTTTTTTTCTTTTTCATGTTGGGTATATAAACACGAATGGTGTTGTTAGGGGTTATCCTGTTCTTGCTACTTGTGATGGTATTTTCTATGGAAGTATGGAAGAATTTATTGGTGGTTTCTTTGTTTTCTTTCATATTCAGACGGTTTTGGTTGCTGAGTTTTATGGAGTGATACATGTTACTGAACAAGCTCAAAAGATGGATCTTACTAGTTTATGGCCTGTATGTGATTCTGCCTTAGTTTGTGCTTTATTTACTGTTAGGACTAATGTTCCTTGGATGTTTTGTAATAGGTGAAACATTTGTCTTAACTACCGTGGGAATATCAAGTTTAAGGTTTCTTACATTTTTTGTGAAGAAAATGCATGTGTCGATAAGCTTCTTAAATTAGGTTTCATATAGTATTTTCTTTATTAATAGATATAGATTACTTATGTATAGTTTTCGTTAATATATGAGTTTTGGTTTAGTCTCCATATATTTTTTTTATTTTTATTTCATTTCTTTCTTTTAATAATATTTTTTTATTTGGTGACAGATAATGGTTGTTAAATTGGGGTGTCCAGTTTCATAGTAATGTCTAACATGAGCTTTAATAAAATAAATATAAAAAATCTTTTAAAAATCATATTTACATTATTTTTAACTAATTAGTAACATAAAACAATCATAACCTAATTAATAGTTATCAAAATTAAACTCTTACAATTAATGTTTTAAAAAGTTGACATATAATTAACCCTCGAGGCCCTATTTCTTCACGTTTTCTGCTTGAAGGTTCTGGCAGTCTTAACTCAATAATGAACTTTTGTATTGTTCTTAACTTTTACTTAGTCAAAAAATTCTTTTTTGTTTGTCCTTTTTCTATGGATCAAATAAAAACAATTCTCCTGGTACCAAGCAAAAGATTGGTTCTATCGACCACAAATTAGAGTTTGTTTGTATTTTGCCTTTTGATAAACCTAACTATGTTCATGTTTTTTTTATTAAAGGTAGAAAAAGACAGAAAAATTATATATTATACCTTCTGCCATATTCACATATATATCCAAACAAACAAGAAGAATCCAAGCTTCAAATTCCTCATCTTTTACACATGTCTTTGCCACCTCACTCTCATCATTAATATTTGACCTCAAAATTCGCCATTTTCATAATCCTTAATTTCAGTTAAAATTAACACATATTAGAAAATTAACTTAATTAGAAAAAAGTTTTAATATTTTTTTTAAACTGAGTGATGTGTTATTTTTTTATTGAAGAAAAAAAAAAAATATGACGAAGACTACTTAATTATTTAAATATTTAATAACCTATGTTGATCTCTCTTTTACTATGCACCGCACTGTATATGTAAAACTTTTTATGGTGTGTTAGAAAAAAGAGTTAAAAAAAAGTTAATAAAAAAATATTTGTTATTATTATTAAAAAATAAACTTTAAATTTAAAGAATTGTTATGATAGATCGTAAATGAGACTAATACAAATTAATTTTAACTAAATTAAAATTAGCTTATATAAAAAGAGGTTTACACTATGTACTATAAGAAATAAGAAAGTAATAAAATAGAAACTAATTTTTAGTAAAAAAATAATAATTAGTTGTTATAGTGACTAAATTAGAGACCATTTTATAGATAATTTTTTTATTGGTTTCTAAATTAGTTTATATGATTGTTAAATTGTTTCTAAATTAGTATTTAATTAGTAACAACCAAGGTTTTTGGTACCAAATTTATAAACTAAATAATTGGTAGTTAAAAATTTGGTTGCTAATTAGATATCAATTTAGAAACGATTTAACAATAATAGAAACTAATTTAAAAACCAAATTTTGTTTTTAGTTTCTAAAATGTTATATAGCAACTATTTTTTTTTTCTATAAAATTAGTTTCTATTTCATATGTGTTTTCTTGTAAACAATGTGAGATATCCAACAATTAATAATTTTATTTATTATAATTGTAATTAGAAAAGATAACAAAAACGTTATGATAGATTATAATAATAAAATATAGTTCAACTTTATTTTATATTTTAATAACATAATTAATTATGTTATATTGATTATCTTATCAATTCAAAGTTGTTGTTTTTCTTCTTCTTTTTTATTACAACCAAACTCAGAGTTTGATATCATGCAATTTCCTTGTCTAAGATTTTTCAATTCCTGTATTTGTTTACGTATATTTACTTTATATTTAAAGAGAAAGAAATGGGTATATCAAATTATTACCCCTCCTTGGTAAGTTGATTTAAGAAGAAAGTAAAAAGTTTTAAGAACTTGTTTTTTTAATTTTATTTATGTATTATTAAGATTTATTAAGATGTATTATTAAGATATAATGTTACTTTTGTTATTATAAATATTTTGGTACAATGTTACTAATATTTGGAATTTTTTTATAGTAGTCAAGTTTAACTTGATTTCTTTTGAATACTTTAGAAGTTAATTAATACAGTAAAAATGATAGAATAAAAGAAAAATATTTATTTTTACTTGTAAATATGACTTTGCAAATAAATTTATAAACTAAAATTACATAATAAGAAAAATAATTGAGCAAACCAAAACTAACTGAGTTATATTTTTTGAAATTAATTTATTGTAACCATTTTATTAATTTTAGATGCTAAAGTAAAAACATTATACAGAGGTGCATATTCCGAAATAAATAAAAAATATAGATGTAAGATTATTTGCCCATTAATTTTTTAGACTGATGCAAGGAATCTAATAAGGTTACACTTTTTAATTGGTGTAATGAAACATGTAATTTACAATTTCAATATATTAAAATTCGAAATTTTAAATAAAATTAATTATATAATATTAATGAGGTGTGCAATAAATTATATTCATAAATACATAATGAAATATACACATCTTTAATAACAATTTAATATATTAATTATGCAATAAAAATTCTCTCAAAATAATCTTTTATCACAATTAAGTAAAACTTTTATGCTTTATAAATATATTTTAAAAAATAAGTATTTAATTTAAAATATTAAACTATATTTTTACATAATTTTTCAGTCAAAATCTTTTATAATTTTTTATTCCTTTTACATATTTTGTAATTTTCAATATTTTTTTAATAATGAAGAGTATGTTTAAAAAAAAATGTGTTTAAAAAATTTCAACATTCCTTAACGTTGCCTCATCACATAGAATTCCAAATTGTTCATTGTTAAAATGTTAGTCAATTATTTTGATTCCTTAAGGACGATTCATTAAAGAAATATGAAGGCAAAAAGTTGCATGTAGGGATACAAAAGTTTTGTCATACATTATTAATATTTGTTTAAAAGAAAAGAAAAATTATTTATTATTAACATTTTTATTAGGGTTAAATATATTTTTCTTTGTTACCTCCTTAATATTATAAACTGTTAAAATGATTATTTATAAATTTCTTTTTATCTGACAAAATTGTTTTTTAGAATGAATATGTTAAAATATTTCATGTGAATGTTATAATATTTGATTTGTTATGAATATGTTAAAATATTTGTTAAACTAACAAGTATTTATATTTAACCATTTTTATTATTAATATTATTATTCAAAATTGCTTCTGAACCTAAAATAATTAGTTGCAATAGTAATTAAATTAGAGACTTAGAAACTAAAAAGAAATTTGGTTTCTATTATTTTCTATTATTGTTAAATAGTTTATAAATTTGTATCTAATTAGCAACAAAGGTTTTTACAATCAAATTGGTAGTTAAAACCTTAGTTGCTAATTAGATACCAATTTAGAAACTATTTAACAATAACAGAAATTAATAGAAACTAATTTAGAAACCAATTTTTTTTTTAGTTTCTGAAAAGGTCTCTATTTTAGTTTCTATTGTAACTAATTACTTTAATGTCTAAAAATTGATTTCTATTTAATAATTTTCTTGTAGTGTGAAGGATGTTTTAACTATTAAAAAAAGTATAAAATATTTAATAGAATCAATTATGATATACATATTTTTCTTCTTCACAAACTTGCATGAAAGAAATGAGGGAGTGTCTTACATCTTGGTACATGTGTCTTACAAGGAAACTTTATTCTTTACTAAAACAAAAAACACTCTTCTTTCTCCCTCTCATCATACATAATAAAGCAAGCCTTAATCATACATAATCAACACCAAAACCGACCAAAATCATAAAGACCAACAAAACCAAAATTCTGAAATTTCAACACACTACAACCCCTTCTTTGATACACTAGTACGGATCACTATCGCTCACCAAATGAGACACTGAGAGCACTTCTCTAAGGTTTCTCACTACTTCATTCACTGTCATTTGCCGCTCCTCATCCATCTGCAGTTAATTAACACCAAACTCTTACATACTCTATTTCAATATATATCATAATCATAATCAGTATACAATTATTCATCAAGTAACATTATTAAGAAAGTAACATTACTAAGAAGTTTCAATCTCTTAAAATCAGCTAATAAGAACGATTTATAAAGAAAGGTTTGTTTCTACTGTGAAAGACTCTAATCTCTGATCGATCTAACATCTTCAGCACATTCTCTTGCATTACAGTGGAGACAACATATTATAGGTTATTATAGGTGATTCGTACAATAGCTCCTTTGCATCCATATTCTTTCTTAAAGATTAGAGCAAGAAAGTAAACTGGATTGAGGCATAAGATATAAGATACCTGAGCTGTGATGGTAATGCAGAGAGCTGAATTCCCAAATGGCAAGACACTGCTTCCGGTGACACAGAGATGAAGATTTTCAAGGTGGTCCAATATTTTGAGCTCAACACCATATTCTTTCTCACAGTGGATCTCAATGAGAACCTCCTTCCCCAACACTCTTGCTTCCATCTCCGGAAGGATGCTGCAGTTGGTTTCAGTGGAGGAGTTGGTGATCTCTTCATTTCCATTTGGGTTGCTTTTATTCACCAATATCACTGTCTCTTCTGCA
>Ga0123342_1011032_pt1 | contig 10082 bp, 9 predicted proteins | sample Turbeawhitnodule_FD_89960 | JGI IMG/M metagenome (GOLD analysis project Ga0123342, IMG submission 89960) | Root nodule microbial communities of legume samples collected from Mexico - Turtle bean Mexico white nodule | ecosystem: Host-associated > Plants > Roots > Nodule | place: Mexico: Nepantla...
CTCTTTTATGATGCAACAAAAATAAAAATTAAGCAACCACAACTGTCAATTCATCAGTAAAACTCTCAAAATTGTTTAAGGTTCACACACTCACTTGGTTTAAATGGTCTCATTCCTTTTTGTTTTGTCATTCTCTATCTTAATCAATCATCCTCTTAAATTTTCATGTATCACAATTTCAATTATATTTGAATAGGGATTCAATCATATTTTCTTTTCTAACATGTGTCTAATTCATCTCACTATTTAATATTTAAACACAAATTTTTTTTTTCCATAATTCAAAATTAATATTCTAGTTCTTTTTTATTTGAGAAAAATAAACTAGAAAACAAACAAATTAAAATTGAAATTTATTCAACAAAGATAATTCAAGACCTAAAACTAACAAACTAACAAAACAACAAATTTATTCAAAATGCAAAATAAGCAATTTAAACAAACTAAACAAATAAGCAAATAAACAGAAAACAAAATAACCAAAAAATAAAATAAAAACTAAACAGAAAATAAAATTCAAATAATTGAAAAAAAAAAGAATTAGAAAGATAAAACCATATTTTTGCTTAATCCTCTCTTCTTAAGAAGTCATTCAGCTTTTTGTTAAAATCTTTATGTATAGTCTTGCTTCATTTGATGGATCTGCCCCCTGAATAATAGAACTTGTCCCCAGGTCAAAATACATAACCTGTAAAATGATTAGGAGGCATATAGGATTTTTTTTATATTATTTAATTTTTTTTAAATAAAATCAGCAAATGTAATAAAACAACATAAAACTAAAATGTGGACTGGATTGCCTCCCAGTAAGCGCTCTTTTAACATCATATAGCTTGACGAAAGTTTTTATCAAAGGGGATAATTATTCCGCTTGACCAGAGCTCTTGTTATCACTTTCGTTTTTCTTGTATATGGCTCTTCCACTTCAATTTTTCCATCCAGCTTTAATTCCTTAATGACCCACAATTTCTTTGTCTTCTTCATTCCTTTCCCCCTACCTACAGTGAGCATGATAAGTTGTCCTGGCTGATATTCATCTTCTTCCACTGGCTTCCCTTGATTCTTCCGGTCTCCTTTTGCCTCTAACTTTTCATGACGAGTAACTTCCTCCTTTGGCTTTGAGCCCTCCAACTGGTCACCATCTTTTGGTATTTCCTCTTGTCTCCCATTCTTATCTATAATACAATTAGTTACATAATCAAAAAGATTAAATCTTACCTCTTCATCATGAGACCTTACTCTAAGTTCTCCTTTGTCTACATCTATTATAACTTTAGCAGTCTTCATGAAAGGTCTGCCGAGAATTAAAGGGACTTCCTCGTTTTCTTTCATGTCCAAGATAACAAAATCTACCGGGAACATGAATTTGTCTACCTTTATGAGGACATCTTCCACCACACCATAAGGATGTTTCACCATTGTGTCAGCCAATTGTAACTGTATCTTAGTAAGTTTAACCTCCAAGTCACCTATCGGTCTTAACATGGTTAGTGACATCAAATTTATACTTGACTCTAAATCTAATAGAGCATTCATTACCCACAAATAAATCACCCATTGACACAGAAATAGTAAAACTTCCTAGATCCCTGAATTTCTTTGGCAAGTCTTTTAGCTTCAAAAAATTGCTTTCAACTTCCGGATTTATATCTCTATCTTCAAAACAGCATATCTTCCTTTTAATTCCTTCAAAAAAGTGTTTTTTTCTCTAGCCATCCTGCAAAATGATCTTTTGGAAGCAATTTATCAGGAAATAATCTTTTCTTTTCTTACATGCATAAGAGAATGAGATAATTCTTTTGAAACTCTACTATTTACAACTTCACATTTTCTCCCTCTTTTCTATTTTCTCCTTTTTCCTTCTCAATCTTCACCATCTCACCATTTTCTTCTCTGGTTTTCTCATCACCCTCAGTAGTGATGTTATTGCAATGCTCCTTGGGGTTGGTGGTAGTGTTAGTTGAGAATTGGCCAATTTTCCCATCTATAGTTTGTATGAGTTGTGACATTTGTTTAACTAGCTGTCCTATCTGAGTTTCCATGCTCCTAATTGAAGCCATACCATTTTCCTGTGCACTCACAATCTTTGACAAAACATCTTCCACTTTATTCATCCTGTCAAGAATAGATGGAGAATTCGATTGATGCCGCTGTTGGAAAGGCCCTTGCTTGTTGGATGAATTATAGTCTCGCTTCCATCCAAAATTCTGATTTTGATTATTTTTCCAACCTTGAGAATAATTGTTGGAAAAACCGCCTTGCCTTCCTTGATTGCCCATATAATTCACCTCAGCTTCAAATGCGTTGTTCTGATAAGAACAGTGTCCATTAAGATGATCACCTCCACAAAAATCACACCAGAGAGGTACATTTTGACTTTGGAGTGATTGAACAACATGCAACTTTTGGGGTAATTGGGTCATCTGTGCGGTCAGTTGCTCAAGTTGTTGTGTCAGAATTTTGTTTTGAACTAGCAATGCATCTGTAGTGTTCAACTCGAATACTCCTCTTTTTTTATGATTTTATCTATCATGTTGAGCTTGATAGTGAGTTCTGGCCAAAGCTTCTATAATTCTCGTTGCTTGATCTGCATCAACAACCATCATTGTGCCACCAGCCGCGACATCTATGAGCATCTTTGTATTTGATCTGAGACCATTAATAAATATGCTCAGTTGAGCAATATCTTCAAACCCATGATTTGGGCATTTTCTCAGCATCCTCTTGAATCTCTCTCATGTCTCACAGAAAGACTCCTCTACTCCTTGTCTGAACATAGATATTTCAGACTTAGCATTGATGTAACGAGAGATTGGGAAAAATCTATGCAAAAAAAATTCCTCCACATCCTTCCATTTGGTTAAACTCTGATTAGGATGAGATATAAGCCATTCTTTTGCTTTCCCTGCCAAAGAAAAAGGAAATAAACGCATGTATACACTCTCAAGATCACCTAAATGGAAACCTATAGTTCCCACCAATTCATAAAAGTAGACAGGTGTGTATGAGGATCCTCATGATCCATCGTCGTGAATCGATTGGTACTAATAAGGGTAAGGAACGCATGCTTCATCTCCAAGGCCCTGTTAGTTGCAGGCACTACAATGCTAGAAAAGTGTCTAGGCCCTTGATGTATGGCGTAATCTCCAAGAGTTCTCCTAGGAGGTGGTGTTTCCTCCCCCGCCATATTGTTATTCTCCTGAAAAATATCAATGGAAAAAGAAGAAGATGTTGAAGAGTCCTCTCTATTATCTTCTTGATTCTCTTTTGCCTTTGATTTTCGATTTTTTCTGACCACCTTCTCAATTTCTGCTTCAAATAGCAAATGGTCTTCTAGAACCTCACCTCTCAATATCATATAAAAGCAACTAATGCAAGGATTAGAAGGAAAAATTCACAAGTAGTAACCGAAATTTTATATTTTATATATATATATTTTTTTTTTGAAATAAAAAAATAAACCAGAATTTAAATAGCTAACTAAAATAAAATCAATAACTGCCTAAACTACAAATTAAAACTTAAAGATAAAATAAAACAAAACAAAACACTAAAATAATACTAAGAGAAAATAAAACAAAAATATTCAGAAAAAAAAAAGAAAAAAAATATAAATAAAATAAAAACTAAAAACAGAATAAAAGAAAACAATAAAAACAAGAAATAAAAACAGAATAAAATAAATAATAGGAACAAAATAAAAACAAAATAAAATAAAGCTACAATAAAATAAAACTAAAAACTATAATTCTAAATAACTAACTAAAATTCTACACTAGCTTACGTAAGAATACGAATTAAAACTAGTAAAGAAAAATAATTAGTTAAAACAAATAAATAACAACTACGTAAACTAAACCTAGAAAAAAAAACTAAAATAAAATATAATAAAACAAAACAATATCAAAATAAAATAAAAATAAAAATAAACTAAAATCAAATATAATAAATTAAAATCAAATCAAATAAAAATTAAAATAAATCTGAAAATAAATAAAAACAACTAAAATCAAAATAATAATTAAAATAATAACAGCAAAACTACAAATTAAAAATAAAATCAAAACAATCTGATTAAAACAAAATAAAAACAGTAACATATATAAACACAAAATTAAAACAAACCAAAATAATTAAAATATTCACAATATTTAAGAAACTATACTCAACAAATCAAACTTGTTCTCTAACACCAAAAACTTGATGACTTTTTACGGCAAGTGCACCGCTTTGACAGAAGTAATAATTGTCCCTAAAGACGGATATCGATTCGACAAGGAACAGTTCATTATCAAGTACAATAATCGCCTAAATATAGAACAAAACAATTAAAAGTGTATTGAGAGTGGCTGTGTTGGCAATGATCAATAAGAAAATAGACAAAGAACTAGTTGTTTCAATTGAAAAAATAGGGATTAGGTTTCATCTCTCTCACTCTCATGTATTTTGATTAGCATGTCAATATTAAGTTCTTTGATTGAAATTGATGCCGGTATAAAAATCATTTATATCGATTCCTCGCATATAAATTCCTTAAGAATGTCCCCTAACTATCGATTCCTCGCATAATTATAAGATTCTCAATTTGTCACGAAAACTTAAAAGTAAAACAACAATACCAATAATCAATCAAGAACTAAATATTAATATATAAGATATCACCTCAATACATAAGAGTTTGAGTAGATTACTCTCAATCCCAAAGGATAGAATTAGCCACGCATACTTCTAGCACCTCCCATTCTCCCAATTGGGTTACAATTCACTTTATGGTGTTTTCCTCTCAATTTGGCACACTAGGGTTGAGCCTCTAGCCCTCTATTTATCCTAGTTTTCTAGGGTTAGGTTGCTTCTTATGTCGTGCTAATGGGCTAAATGATAAAACATAAAAAACCCAATCTTTATTTGCACCTTTTTCCATTATGGGACCTTCCAGCTTTCTCTTTTTAGCTCAAATTATTCTCCTTTACTCCAAATCTTCAATCCTCCTTAGAAATCTGCAATTAACATCAAATTTGGGAATAAAATGCTCTTATTCAAATAAAGCTCATAAAAAATGTAAAAAGGTATAAATTCATAAATTAAGGATTATTTTATATGTAAATTAGCAATAAATCTTCATAAGTACCTATATTTTAATATGAAATATTATTGAAATTAGACACTTATCAGGTTCGAAGGTTGAAAGGTTCGAAAAAGCAGATAGAGCATTTTGAGAATATGGAATGCTTGAGAAATGCTAAGTAATGAAACAGTGAAGGAGCGTAGGGGTTTTGAAAGGTTTAACGTATACGAAGAAGCGCAAGCGGCAACGGGTCTTAGCTGTTGATCTTGCCACGTGTACGCTGTTTAAAAAAAAGTATGGTGAGATGTCACTTTGGTGCACTATTCACATTCTGTCACCCCAATACCACGTAGGTCGCCGCGGGCGATCTTTTAAAGCCTCTTTCGCTAAAACAAGTTACAGTTCGAGATTGGGGGGTTTGTGTACAGGCCAGACCTCGGTCATCGACCTGAGAGAAAGACATCGGACATGGGACATCGGTGGAATGATAACAATAGTGGGCCACGTAAGCTGGGCCCCACGAACAATATGAGTTAACACCCAGATACCAAAAGGACCTAAGTCACGAGAGGATCATGCATGGGGTGTGTATGGTACATTCGGGTACGACACAAGAACGTGTTCCTTGGAGGCACTAAGGCCCGTTAGAGTTAGGGTTTCTAGGGGAAGACTGCATGCATGGCACGTGAATACTTAGGGCACCCATAGAACAGATGATGTCGCAGTGTTGGTACATGAGTAGGTACCTTGGCGGCTACGTTGTTAGGTCTATGCACTCCAGAAAAGGGAAGTCCTATGCGCCAGATTACGCTGAGATTGTGTAATAGTGGCGCAAAGACATTCTCCTAGAAACCCTAAGCCCACTAAGAGACGTGAGAGCAACACAAAAGTAACCCTAGATACAACCTATAAAGAGGATGGTAAGAACCCTAACAAGGTATGTCGTTTCTAAGACTGAAACTGCTTTACACACATTACTGTTTCTTTAGCCTTTACTGACTTGAGCGTCGAAGTGCAAACGGCCGTAAGGGCGCCCTTTGTCTTTACAGGTGAAGCGTTCTTATGAGTAGGGAAGTTCGATTCCAGACGAAGACAGTCGGGGCTAGAAGCTGTCGTCGAGTCAACCGACGAGAACAATAATATATAAAATAAATATTTACATATAAGTTGTACATTACTTCAAAATACGTAGAAAACCTAATATGTATAGATGTATTAAACAAAAATTCTCAAGAAATTAAACATTTTATCTACTCACTATGGAACTTAATTTTCTATCACTTGTAACATCATATGTTTCTGTTTAAATACACAATCATCGCATATAAAGAAAATAAAACACAACACAAACAATATGATAAACTAACTATTTTTAAAATTTCTTTGTAACTTTAATTAATAAGCATAAATACATTAATCGCCATACATTCTCATAAAGAAATAAAGTGTCTATAAAAAATCATAATTCATCTTTCTCATATCAAACTTCTAGTGATTCACAAACACATAGATACTTGACTCTACTTACAAAAGACTTGTATGTTGACTTAGACTCAAATATTTGCACCTATCATGCTACCTCACTATGAATCCACACAGTTATGCACATAATACTCTCAATATGAAATGACCTTATATGACATGGTTATTAATTCATATAACATGTTAAGTGAGTTATCTTTCAAACAACTCACACATTCATATAAACCTACTCTCACCACCTAATAACTTCATCTATATGATTTTGTTGTTATATTAGTAGAGTCAGGATACTTCATTATAGACTAAGCATTAGTCAATGTACATCCTAACAATCTCAATATGGTATTTCCTTTTCCTGAAAATACTATGTCTCTATTACAACTTCATGTTTCACATCTCGCATTACACAAAATCACACCAAAATTTAGAATACAAACAAACCAAAAGTTATCCAATTAAATAAACACATAAGCTTATGGATGGCAATAGGGGCTAGCTCACCCCGCGTACAATGTTTTTTCTTGTTTTTTTATTTACAAATTCAATAAAAATATTTGTTACTTTTTACAATCGAAAAAATGAATATTTTTATTTACAAAATTGGTAGTTAAAACCTTGATAGCTAATTAGATACCAATTTAGAAATTATTAAACAATAATAGAAAGTGATTTAGAAACCAATTTTGTTTAGTCTCTAATTTAGTTAATATAGCAACTAATTATTTTTTGTATCTAAAATTGATTTCTATTTGATGATTTTCTTGTAGTGTTATGTGTGACGGACCAACCCACATTGTCGTCCCTATTCAAGGTGTAATCATTTATATTTCAATAATTAATTATATTATCAAAGTGGTGTTAAATTTAATTACTATATATAAATTTGAATTTCTATTAATCAATAATTAAATAATTAAAGAAAAAGTCATTAATTCTATACCTAAAACACATTTTTTTTGTAAATAATTCCTCAATAATTTTTTTTATAACTAATCTGTAAGTATTACAAATAGTTTTAACATTTATTGTAGAACACATACAAAACATACAAAGAATATATATATATATATATATATATAAATAAATAAATAAAGAGTAAATACACATGATAGGATTAGAGTCTTTCTTTAGTCAATTATTTTTTATTTCTCTCAAGGTTTGGACTTCTTTGAACCCATATGGAGGATCAACTTCTCAATCTTGAGGAGGAAACTTATTTCGGAGTATTGAGGGCTTTAAGATTTCAATCGAAAAATCTCTCTATGTGATCTTTGATTTTTATTTTTTTTCTACATGCATTTGTTCTTCAGGACAAAGAAGTCACTCTCACTCGTCTAAGAGAACACTTAAAATCATCAAATAATTTTCATGGAGAATTCCTTCAGATATTAATGTCTGATGACTTGTTAAAAAATGTAAGAACAAGAGAACAATCAATAGTAAGTATGAAACTTTAAATGATAGATTGTCTTACTATCTCTTTTAGGGTCTTTTGATTTCTTTCTGTCTCTCTTTCAGATTTTTCGGTGTCTGACAAAAAGTATTTACCTGACAACGCACGAGCACAAGGCCATCACATAGTTGTTGTAGAAAGAAGAGTTATTGAGAAATTACATTAATGGAAAGTGTAAAAAAATTATTTTGTACCATGACCATTTATTTTGTACGTTAATCCATACCATTAATTGTAATTTAACAGTTAAATAATTGAACAACAAAATGTTTAACTTTATTAATTTACGCACATTCGTCTCACTTATTTGATTATTAAATATTATTATAATAATTATTATTATTACTATTTCTTCTTATATGTAATAATTTTTTAGAATTATTTTTCGATTATATGTTTATTTTATATTTTTGTGTTAGAATTATTTTTCGATTATATGTTTATTTTATATTTTCTGACAAAAACTTAATTTGCAAATTGGATTGGAATGAATGAGAAATATGTCTCTTTGTGAATTTGAAATTGAGGGAGATGATATTGAAAAACAATATGTAACAATGGATGAGGAATTACTAATATACCTCAATTTTCAGTAACAATGCAAAAAGTAACAAATATTTTGATTGAATTCCTTTACATTCAATTTTTCAGTAGCAAAAAGTAACAAACATTTTTATTGAGTTTCTAAAAAAAACACTATACGCAGGCTGATCTGATCCTTATGCGGGAGAGGACAGAGAAATTAACCTGCATTCATTATGTGTGGTGGGTCATCCCGACCCGCATTTTGCAGACCAAATGCGGGGCAGGTTAGCTCGCATTGTCATCCCTACATAAACTAAAGTATTTTCAATTAAATATATAATTAAAATTAATTATAAACTAAAAACAATAATAAAACATAAACATAAAAGAAAATCTTAAAATTTAAGTTTTTTTAGCTTGGGTGAAAATAATCTTGCTTGAGCGAAAATGATTTCGCTTGAGCAAATATTTTGTCATTTGAGCGAAAATCAACTCAACAGCATCTCAAAATTCACCACATTCGCTCGAGCGAAAATGGACTCGAAAGCACCCCATATTTCACTCTAGTTTCGCTTGAGCGAGAATCTTATTGCTTAAGCGAAAGTTGCATATTATAACTGCATAACTTTCTTATATTTCAAGATATTCAACAAATTTTCATACTCAAACTTGAATTGGCCACAAAACATAAATTGCTAGTTGCAAAGTTACTCTCATTAAGCTATTCTATCAACCTATATATTCGTTATTTCTAAACCACTTCCAATCGTTCATATTCAAACAATTCAATAACTTATCCATATTAAATGCCACATACTATACAAAATTAACAAAATCAATCATTTCACATTTAATTTCACTCAATACACTACTTTACTCAAAAGCAAATAATCTTGTAAAGAGATTTGAAACTAGTAACCACATCACTCCCACATCCAGATCTTCTACCTATAAATTCAAAACCAACTCAAAGAAAAATGAGCAAAAATAAACTTAATCTGTCTAAAACTCTGGTCGAAAGTCTTGTAGTATTCGTTGCCAGAAATTCAATGATCATGATGACATATGAGTTCAGAAAGTTAAAAAGAAGGTGGAAAAGGAAATTTATAAAAGATTATGATTCTTTTAAAATGAAACTTGAGTAATTTTAATTATTTATTTATATACTCTTTTCATTTAAAATACACGAAACTTGAGTAATTTTAATTATTTAGGGTTTAGAGTTTAGCAGCAGCCAGAACTCGAACCCATGTCCTTCTGGTGTCCAGGGGATGAGTTAACCACTAGACCAGACAAGTTCTTTGGTCATATTATAATTTTTATTATACTTATTATTATTAACATAATTTATACATATTAATATAATTATTATTAATATTATTATACATATTAATATAATTATTATTAATATTATTATACATATTAATATAATTATTATTAATATTATTATAAATATTAATATAATTATTATTAATATTATTATAAATATTAATATAATTATTATTAATATTATTATAAATATTAATATAATTATTATTAATATTATTATAAATATTA
>Ga0123342_1011033_pt1 | contig 10080 bp, 12 predicted proteins | sample Turbeawhitnodule_FD_89960 | JGI IMG/M metagenome (GOLD analysis project Ga0123342, IMG submission 89960) | Root nodule microbial communities of legume samples collected from Mexico - Turtle bean Mexico white nodule | ecosystem: Host-associated > Plants > Roots > Nodule | place: Mexico: Nepantla...
CCTCAAAAGCAAAGGCTAGAAATCACAGCTTTATTCAAGTAAAGATTCAAAGTTCTCGTAGATTCCTACAAATTGAAAATGAGAGAATACAACATGAGAACAAAATCTAGGGTTTTAAGATGGGGAAGATACATAGTGAGTAAAGTTGTGCGGAGCTTCCATGAGCAAACACAAAATTAAAGGGAAAAGGACGAGAATGGAGCACGAATCGAAACTTACGATGATAAACGTTGGTCTCCTTCGGAGGAGAGAAGCGCAAAGTGCGTTGTTGCAGAGTGCGTTGTGTTGCCGTGAGTGAGATATGAGCAGCGTTGCCGTGAGTGAGAGATGAACAGCGTTGCTGTGAGTGAGAGCGTTGCCGTCGTGAATGAGAGGGTTTTCGTCGTGAGTGAGAGCGTTGCCGTCGTGAATTAGAGGGTTGTCGTCGTGAGTGAGAGATGAGCAGCGGCGTTGCCCGTGAGTGAGAAATGCCCAGCGTTGCCCTGTATGAAGGTTGAGCAGCGTTGCCCTGAGACAGAGATGAGTAGAAAAAGTTAAAGTGAGAAGAAAGAGATAACAAAGTGATTAAAAATTTAATTACTTTAAAATTAGTATCTATATTTAAAATTAGTATCTAAATTCAAAATTGGTATCTAAATTTAAATAATAATGGTTAAAAATTTAAGTATCAATAATTGTATGATGATTAGAAACTACAAAATTAGTTTATAATTTTTATTACTTTTAGAGACCAAAATTTAGTTTCGAAAATAGATTAAAAGTGACAAAAAAATGGTTTCTAATTACATTTTTAACAAGAGACTAAAAAATGGTTTCTATAAATTTTTTTATTTTATTTTTATTATTAGCTACCAAAATTATAGTATCTAATTATATTATAATTTTTATTAATAATAGATACCATTTTAGTAACCAATAATTTTTAGTTTATAAAATGGTATCTAAATTAGTTACTATAGAAACTATTTTTTTTTTTAGTTTCTAAATTAGTTGCCATTCAATCATTTTCTTGTAGTGAAACTTGGTATATTCTTTGAAAAATAACACTAGCACGTTATGATAAACCCAGTTCTATACAAATCAAAATTTAAAGCTAATATAGTAGTGGCAATCAATCATATGGGAGCATGAACTGTTGTTAGGTTTCCGGTGGGGTGAGATTTCTGAATATGGCTGAGACTTCTTTCTTTTTCACAAATTTTCATGAACACTTTCGGGAGAGAGACTTATGGAGGGTTTTACAAAGGTGGGGAAGGGCGCTGGATGTTTTCGTATCAAGAAAGCTTAATGCAAGGAACCAAAAGTTTGGTTTCGTAAGGTTTCAGGGAGTGAACGACGTTGTATCTCTAGAAAGAGAGTTGGATGCAATTTGGATTGGTACATGGAAGTTGCAGGTGAATCTTCCAAAGTACTAGAGGGTGGAGGCTACAAGGGTGCAGAGAAATGAGGACTCTAGGTTAGGTTGGCCGCCAAGGAAGAAAGTGACGCATCCTAGGACGACCTAGAATCGGGATCGGACGGAGCAGCAACAGTCGTTTGCCCAAGTGGTTTCGGGGGAGGTAGCTCAGAGTGGGACCGGTGGGAACGTAGGTGGTGCATAGGGGGAAGAGGTTACTAAACTTACGATGGTTTTAGAGCCTCCTTCCTGGCTTGAAGGTTGCTACGTGGGTAGCCTTAAGGTGGTGCCTTGCATGCAGTCGTTGAAAGAGAGCTTTGTCTTGGGAGGTTTTAGTCACGTCAGTATAAGGCATCTTGGGGAAAGTTATGTGCTGCTGTGATGTGTTGAAGGTGAAGGGATGAACAAGATTTTAACTGAAAATAAAGCCTGGTTTGATGATATGTTCTTGATGGTTGTACCATGGGATGATTCCTTTGCAGTGAAGGAGAGATCGGTGTGGCTTCGGTGTAGAGGCATCCCGCTTCAAATGTGGTGAAATCAGTGCTTTTTCAGGATAGGGGCGTTGGTAGGGGAGGTGGTGGAGATTGATGAAGCAACAGAAAAGAAAGAAAAGTTGGAATACGCGCGTTTCCGGGTTAAAATCCCGCTTAACAACAAAGTTAAAGTGGCGAAGGTTCTTAGCATCAATGGAGTTTTGTGCACGGTGTCGTTTGAAGAAGAGGCATGTTTCCCGGACTTTTTCCACAAGATGTTCAGCGGCAAATGGGATGGAGGAGGTTCTGAGGTGGATACCGAGGCTAGCTCGGAGGAGGGAAGTGTAGGAGCAAGCCTAAGCGTTTCTGCGGGTTCCGAGTTCGAAGTGGCTAGAGGCGGGAATGAAGGCGGCGAAGGAGGTGGAGGAATGGAGGTCAACGGTGGTGGAGATGAGGGGAACGAAGGGTCGGTCTAGGGCAGGCGGGAATCATTACTCCTAGGTAGGTTGCGCAAGCAAGGTGAAGGGGTGCCATCTCAAGGTGCTTTAAGTGGTTCATTAATGGTGAACGACTTTCTAGGATCAAAGGTTGAAAGCGTGAGTCCACCTTTAATGGCTAAAGCGTGTATTCCCAATAATTCTAAGGCAACTACAGAATGGGGCAGGAGGAGCATTGATGAAGGAAGCTCATGCTTTGGTGAGCGTGGGTTACGAAATATAGAAGAGGAGTTAATAGGGAGGTTTTCCGATAGGGGTGGAAAGGGGTCCAACGTGGAGGGGAGTTTTTCAAGGGGTCTTGCAGGCCGTGGGTCCCTTAGGGTGTTTAAGGGAGTTAATAATGAAGGCACGGAAATTTGTAACGTGAGTGGGAAGGAAGTTGGGTGGGAATCTTATGTGGAGGCAGGCTCACAACAGGCTTTAAATAAAGAGGTAGGTGGAAAGGTTTTGGAAGGTTGCAATGATGCGGCTAACGAGGCTCTTGCAGAAGGATTTTTGCTAGAACATTTGGGAAGTAAGAGTTGGGTAGGAGAATCAATAAGGCCTGGAATCTCTTTGGAGGTCTCGGAACTAGCTGGAGTAAGGGTGGATGAAGAGGGCGAGGATGAGATACCATTTTTAAACAGAAACGGAGAAAGTCACGGTTTGGTGAGTAGAGGGCCGATAGATGGTAACAAGATGGAAGAAGCGGAGGATACACGGAGTTTTGAGGATCTAGTTGGAGATAAGGTCGGAAAGCAGCTTACGGTGGACCAAGTTTTTTTGGTCCATCAATCTGGTAGTGAGTCGAATTCACTATTTGCTTCCGATAGCGCAATTGAGAACTGTAATAGAATTTTCTGGGTGAAGACGGATAAGAATGTAGCTTCCAATGTCTGGGGAGTTGGGAAAGAGGAAAGTTTTTCGTTCCCAGGCCGAGAAGAAATAGTTTTAAATAGTTTTGTTCGTTGTCTAATCAGGGTGGAGTAACTACGAGAAAGATGTGGAAGGAAAGGAGAAAGGTAGTTAATGAAGATAATTAGTCTGAATATAAGAAGGGCGAGAGGCGCAGTAAAGAGGAATTATGTAAGGGATCTGATCAGTAGGGAACAAGCGGATATGGTGTGTTTACAAGAAACAAAGTGCTCGGAGTTTAGTAGGGAGAAAGTGTGTCTTCTTTGGGGTACCAACGAAGTGGATTGGGTGGAAAACAAAGCAATAAATAAAGCAGGGGGAGTGCTTACGATGTGGAGTAACAAGTCGTTCCAGCTTTCCAGTTTCGTTAATGGGAAAAATTTCACTGTTTTAGAGGGTTTTGGGAAGAGAAGAAATGGTGCACACTTAACCATTGTGAATATTTACTGCTCTAGCACTCTAAGGGAGAAGAAAGAGATGTGGAACGATGTTGGTGTTTTCAGACAAGGGCAACTTTCAAAGGCATGGTGTATCATTGGGGACTTTAATTCAATAAGAAGGCAGGAGGAAAGGAGGAGCGTGACGTCGAACTCTGTCTACTCTAGAGAAATAAAGGGTTTTAATGAGTTTATTGAAAGTTCAGAATTGGCGGATATCTCGTTGGTGGGTAGGAAGTTTACTTGGTTCAAACCCAATGGATTGGTGAAGAGCAGAATAGACAGGGTACTGGTTTCTAAAGAATGGTTGGATTTGTGGCCTAACAGCCAACAATTCGTTTTAAGTAGATCGATCTCGGATCATTGTGCAGTTATGCTGAAGGAAGTCTCAGTGGATTGGGGTCCGAAATCGTTTAGGTGCTTGGATGTGTGGCAAAAAGATAGCGGTTTTAAGGAGTTTGTGAGATCGAGTTGGGTTTCGTACAAGGTGGAAGGAAGAGGAATTTTTGTGTTCAAAGAAAAGTTGAAAAGATTAAAAGCAGATTTAAAGGTGTGGAACAAGGAGGTCTTCGGGGATGCGAATCAGTCATGTAAGGAAATCCAACAGAGGTTAGACGAGCTAGACTTGCGCGATGACGAAGACGGGATAGATGAATCAGAAAGAGAAGAAAGAAAGTCCCTCTTTGCCAAGCTATCTGTCTCTAAGTCTAAACAAGAGGCGATTCTGTTCTAGAAAGCAAGACAAAGTTGGATTAAGCAGGGGGATCTTAATACGAAGTACTTCCACTCTTCGGTAAAATGGAGGAGGGCAAGGAATCAATTACACGGGATTTTCGTCAATAAAAAATGGAGTGACAATAAGGATGAGGTGAAGATTAAGGTATGTGAGTTTTTTGAAGAAAGATTTGCTAGGAATGATGTTTGCCAGGTCAGACTGGATAAGGTCGATTTCAATTCCATCTCTGAAGCAGACAATGAGGTGCTAGTTGGCGAGTTTTCGGATGAAGAGGTGAAAGCAGCAGTTTGGGGGTGTGATAGTTCAAAGAGTCCCGGTCCGAATGGTTTTAACTTTGGATTTATAAAATCTTGTTGGGACATTCTAAAAGAGGACGTGGTGTTGGCGGTAAAGGATTTTGCAGGTAATGGCAGTTGGCCAAGAGGTTCGAATGCGTCATTTCTTTGTTTGATTCCAAAAGTAGAAAATCCTCAGCAGCCAGGGGAGTTTAGACCTATTTCTTTAGTAGGTTGTTTGTACAAGATCATTTCTAAAGCGTTTTCCTTGCGTTTGAAAAAGGTGATTGGAAAAATTATAGACGCTAGACAGTCGGCTTTTCTTAAAGGAAGAGGTTTAATGGACAGTGTGCTAGTTGCGAATGAGGTTTCGGAAGAATACAAGAGAAAAAGGAAGAGTTGTGTGGTCTTCAAAGTCGATTACGAGAAGGCTTACGACTCGGTGATTGGGATTTTCTTTACTATATGTTTAGGAGGTTGGGATTTTGTGATCATTGGATTCAGTGGATTAAGGGATGTTTAGAGTCGGCTTCGGTTTCTGTCCTTGTAAACGGGAGCCTAACTAGGGAGTTCCTTCTTAGAAGGGGTCTTCGTCGGGGAGATCCGCTAGCTCCTTTTCTATTCCTCATTGTAGCAGAAGGGTTGGTTGGGGTGGCAAGGGTAGCAGAGGAAAAGAAGTTGGTCGATAGTTTGGAGGTTGGGAAGGGTAAAGTAAAGGTAAATATGTTACAATACGCAAATGATACTTTGTTTTTCTGTGAAGCAAACGTCAAAAGCATGTTTAACATCAAGGCGATTTTGCAATGTTTCGAACTTTCTTCTGGGTTAAGGGTTAATTTCGGGAAGAGTAGGATTGGTGGGACGGGGTTGGACCAGGGAATGCTCCAACGGTTTGCATCTATTCTTAACTGCGAGACGATGGTTGTCCCTTTTATATACTTGGGTATGCCAGTCAGAGGGTGTCATAAAAGAGGGGATTTTTGGAATGGGGTGATTGAGAAGGTACATATTAGATTAAGCAGATGGAAGGGAAGATGTTTGACGATGGCTGGGAGGGTTTGTCTGATCAAGTCCGTGCTATCCTCTATTCCGTTATTCTATATGTCTTTATTCAAATTGCCCTCGGGGGTGGCTGGAAAGCTGATTCGGTTGCAAAGAAGCTTCCTATGGGGATGGGGTGCAAAAGGAAGGAAGATGGCTTGGGCCTCCTAGAGTCAGGTATGTATGCCACGCAAGTTTGGGGGGTTAGGGGTAATTAATGTAAGGTTGTTCAACCTGGCTTTATTGGGGAAGTGGATTTGGAGGTTGGGGTCGACCGAGAGAGGCCTTTGGAAGGAGATCCTCGCATCTAAATATGGAGGGTGGAGAAGATTGGGAGAGGAAGGAAAAGGTAGGAGGTGTTCTCTATGGTGGAAAGATTTGAAAGAGGTGTGGTTCTCAGAGGGTTGGGGGAGAAGTTTTGCAGACGATTTCAAGTGGAATATAGGGGAAGGGAAGGATATACTTTTCTGGGAAGATAGATGGTTGAATGACGAGTCTCTGAAGAGTTCCTTTCCAAGGTTGTTTTCTATTAGCTCTTCCAAGAATGCTAAGGTGTCAGAGCTTGGCTATTGGTCGAATGGCGAGTGGGTCTGGCAGTTGTCTTGGAGAAGACCGTTTTTTTGAGTGGGAGAAGTCGTTGGCGGAGCAGTTGTGTCAGCTTCTGCTAGAGGCTCGAGTTGTTTCGGGAGAGGTGGATGGTTGGATCTAGAAGGGAGGGGTTTCCCAATCTTTTTCGGTTAATTCTCTATAACCTTGTTGGAAAGGATAAAGAGACAATGTTTTCGCCAATTTTTTGTAAGTTGTGGAAGAGCAAGGCAATTCCCTCTGCAGCTCTCATGGCTTGGAGGCTGTTGGAAAACAAGCTTGCTACCAGGGTAAATTTGAGTAGAAGAGGGGTTTTGGTGGATAGCTCGTTGTGTGGTTTGTGTGGGTTGGTGGAAGAGTCTTGTTGCCATTTGTTCTTCGATTGCAGTTTTGCTAGGCGGGTGTGGGGATTGTGTCATAGGTGGCTTGGGGTTTCGGTTGCGTCCCAAATCCAGCCAAAGTGTAATTTTGATCATTTTAGGTTGAGCTGTGCTTCAGAAACGGTTAATAATGTCTGGACCACAATTTGGGTTGGGATAGTGAGCGAGTTATGGAAGCACAGGAATAACATTATTTTTAATAGAGGAGTGGGGGATGCTTCTGAAGTTTTTTCTTTGGTACAAGTAAAGGTCTGGTTGTGGGTTTCTGTTAATTGTAGGTCAACCTTTGGTTTGCATGAGGCTAATTACCTGAGTTTGGCTTGTTTAGTAAGTTTGTAGGTTTTAGGCTAGTATGTGTATAAGGGTTGAACCACCCCTGAAGTGGTTCCTATTTATTTATTTTTTATTGTCGATAAAAATAAAATAAATAAACCCAGTTCTTTGGAGCTGCAGATCTTCTCAATTGAACCAAGTAACATAGCCAATAAGAATACGACAAATTTTATATATATATATATATATATATATTATAATTTAATATTTTTTTCAGTATCTTAACCGGTTGAGTTAGTGATTTAGTTTTTGAAATATTTGAAGACAAAATTATTGATGAGTCAAAGAAACTGAGACAAATAAAAGTTTTGTCAGCCATTAAGATTCAATTATTTATATTTCATAGCTTTATGGTAATGCGCTACCCTTTTGATTGGTCTCACTTTTTGAAGATGAATTGCTTTTCTCTTTTAACTTTTTCAATACTGTACTCATTGTAAGATACAAAGAAAGTATTCATTGTTTATATAAGAGAGTATATATATATATATATATATATATATATAAATTTTAATATAATTTTAATTATAATAACCTTTTAATTTAATAAAAGGACATCCTATACGGTTGTCCACACCCAAGAGAACTACCTCAAGACAAATTCACAATATAGAAATATGTCTAACTCTGTTATGTATAATTTTTTCTCTTTTTTTACCAAAAAGACAAACTTCTGCTCTCTTTAAAATGTAACAAACATTGATTAATTGATAATTTGAAGTCAATTCTTTTTTATTTTTTCTAAATCAGTACATAAATATTCAGGTAGAAGCAATTGTTTCTACTGTAGAAGAGGGAGGTAATTTGTACTGTAGAATCAGTACACAATTCAAAGGAAGATAAATTTTCAGGATACATATACCTTTGAACATAGAATGCTGGTCTTTGAGGTAAGGATACTATCGCACTCTTGTTTGTTAATCTTGATAAAATTTCACTCATTGTGGGTCGATCATTTGTATAATGTTCAACACATAAGAGACCAATATGAATACATTTTTGCACTTCCTCATTTAATGATGGATCCACTAATTCAAAATACTTGTCATCTTTCCATAATTCCCATACCTGTCAAATAAACAAACTTACCAATGTTAATTTTACATACATGTCCAACTAGATTCAAAGGGTGGTCATCATCATAAAAACTTGTGTTTTTTCTTCCACTAACTATTTCAAGCAACAACACTCCAAAGCTGTACACATCAGACTTAATAGAAAATATAACCACTGCAAGAAATTTCACATGAGAAAATAAATTTTATTTATACATGAAAATCATGAAATAGAAACCAATTTGTAGAAACCAAAATAATTAGTTGCAATAGTAACTAAATTAGAGACAATTTTAGAAACTAAAAAAAAAATTGGTTTCTAAATTAGTTTATATTATTTTATATTATTGTTAAATAGTTTCTAAATTGGTATCTAATTAGCAACCAATGTTTTTGCTACCAAATTTAGAAACTAAATAATTGGTAGTTAAAACCTTAGTTGCTAATTAGATACAAATTTAGAAACTATTTAACAATAATAGAAACTAATTTAGAAACCAATTTTTTTTTTAGTTTCTAAAATGGTCTCTATTTTAGTTGCTATTATAACTAATTATTTTGGTCTCTAAAAATTAGTTTCTATTTCATGATTTTCTTGTAGTGTGTCCTGCCATCTTTGGCATCCTCCTTCTGTGTTGTTGTATCCATAAGAACCACCGACGTGTATGGCTGTCATATTCATTTTATAAAAATAACTATGCATAACATTCATCATAAATTTCTAAATAATTGGTAGTTAAAATCTTGGTAACTAACTAGATATCAATTTATAAACTATTTATCAATAATATAAACTAATTTTGAAATTAATAATTTTAGTAGTCTCTAAAATAGTATTTAATTTAGTCAATATAACAACTAATTATTTTTAATTTTTAAAATTATTTTTTATTTAATGATTTTTAATAATAATATATATATTAAAAAAAGTAAAATATAACAATGGCTGGTTGTTAAATTAGAAACTAAATAATTCGTAGTTAAAACCTTGGTTGCTAATTAGATACCAATTTAAAAACTATTTAACAATAATAAAAACTAATTTAGAAACCAATTTTTTTTTTAGTTTCTAAAATGGTCTCTAATTTAGTTACTATTGTAACTAATTATTTTGGTCTCTAAAAATTGATTTCTATTTCATAATTTTCTTGTAGTGAAAGGAATATTAAAAAGTTATGACTATAAAAAAGTATATAAATTACAATTTCAATAGCTGTTAAGATTTATTTATTTTTACCTGTTAAGATACAAAATATTTTACTACCACTTGCACGGGATAGTGTTTTTTTTTCCTTGTTTGGATTGTGTTATATTTGTTTATAAGTTAAAAATAAAAAAATTATAAATTATCTTCATTTCAGCAATGTAAGTCAGAATAACACAGAACAATTTAGAATTTCTGAAACTCGTGTTGTAGATATGACCAACCTTTTCTGTTGAAAAGAAAAAGAAAAGAACTTTTAGTAAAAGAAAAGAAAAGTACCAATTATCTTTACTAAAATAATTGAAAAAGTATGGATAAGTTGCTTACTCGGTGTTAGATTGTATTTTTGAAGGTACATGTTTTATAAAATAAAAGGTTCGTTTCTCTATACAAGTAAAATTATTTTATAAATAAATTAAAAGTTATATTTTACAAATATATAAACTATGTTTGATTCATAAACGAATTATTAAAAAAAAAATTAAGATGTTTGCACATGATATCAATATAAAGGGAAACACATTATCAATGGCCGACATAGAGGAGCCAAGGATTTTATTACTTGGAAAGGGAATGTCAAGGGGGTTTTTTCAGTGAAGTCAGCATATTCTATCTTGGTCGACCAAAGAAATGGCTTGGGTAATGATATTTTTAAACTTCTTTGGAAGGCCAAAGCTTTACCAAAAGTTTTAATCACTGCTTGGAGAATCCTTTTGGACAGAATTCCAACCTCCAAGAATCTTATGTTGCGAGGTGTAGATATGAACTCCC
>Ga0123342_1011034_pt1 | contig 10080 bp, 10 predicted proteins | sample Turbeawhitnodule_FD_89960 | JGI IMG/M metagenome (GOLD analysis project Ga0123342, IMG submission 89960) | Root nodule microbial communities of legume samples collected from Mexico - Turtle bean Mexico white nodule | ecosystem: Host-associated > Plants > Roots > Nodule | place: Mexico: Nepantla...
GGCAAAACCTTCAAGGTTGGAGACATACTAGGTAAGTCACCATCCATCATTCAATTAAACACTTACACATTTTTAAGAGATTTATAGTTGGTCAAAACTTGAATCAAATAATTAACCAGAAAACATCTATGGTTTGTGTTTTGCAGTGTTCAACTACCAATCTAACACACACAACGTTGAGGAAGTGACAAAGGAGAATTTCGATTCTTGCAACTCATCCTCTCCTCTTGAAACTTATACCACTCCACCTGCCAGAGTGACTCTCAGCAAATCCGGTGCTCACTATTTCATCTGTGGCTTTCAAGGCCACTGTCCAGCAGGTCAAAAGCTTGCCATCAATGTCACCGGCAACAGCGCCACCTCGCCTTCCCCCATCGCCACCCCTCCTTCCGCCACCACCACCCCTCCTTCCACGACCACCAACCCTTCTACGCCTTCTCCTACAGGCTCTCTCGCCCCTCCCCCACTGAACTCCGGAGCTGCATCTCTCGGACTTGTTGGAGTTTCTGCCACCCTTCTTTCACTTGCCGCGGCTTTCTTTTATTAGAGACATGAGATTCTTCTATTAGGAACATGAGATTCTTCTATTAGAGACATGAGATTGTAATTAGGAGTGTTGGGAACTCGCGATTATTATCGCTCTTCCATTGTTTTTCATGAATTCACTTTGTTTATTTTTTTTTAAGGATGAGAATAAAGTGAGCTTTCCCTTAATCCGCTACAGTTTTGTTTCTTTTTTTTTTCCTTTCTTGTTTTATCCTCTTGATGACTAAAATTGTTAGCTATATTTGTAAATTGGAATTGGAGATACATATATATATTTGAATGATGAACAAATCGATGACGCCTTTCGCTGTCAATCTTTTGTTTGGTGGTGCCAAAATTGGGTTTGATTATAGAATTATAGGAAGAAAGTTGATAACTTACCCCCTTTGAAAAAAATAAATTATTTTGAAAACGAAAGTGCTTGTAAAAGAAAGCGTGACACACGGAAGTCATAAACGAAAGTGCTAGACCCTTTTGTTGTTGTGTATGTGAATGTTGGGGTAGACTCACTTCCACTTAAACTATTAAATTATATTGAACTTTGAAAGATGGGTGCCCAGTTTCTCATGTATGATTATAAATTAGATTAGAAAAAACCCCACAAGTTTAGGTATCCTATGCAGGACCCTATTAAATAAAAGTTATGCAACATGCCAACAACATAATGTTCTGTATCTATAAATTAAAGTAACCATAACCATCTTGTTCTATCTTAATGATTTTACTTTTTCATTATTTTTTATATTTCTTCGTGTCTTTTATTTTCATCTCTTTTACTTCTTATTTTTGTCTTTATTAACTTACTAATTTAAAGTTCCAGCATCACTTATCTGATTTAAATTTCTTTACTTTTACTTCACAATTTAATCGTATAGTCAAAATTTTATCTCCTTATATAGAGGTGAGTAAAATTTTACACTTTATGCGTAGACTTTATAGATTATTCCCTGAAAACGTTAATGATTTGATAAAACTTAGTGATTACGCATCACTAATGCAAAATAATTATGTACTAATCAATTAAATCAACGTAATTTTTAATAAGATTATGATAAAAATTGACAAATATACTATAAGACTATTATTACTTATTATACTACAATAAAAACTTGAACAAAAACTTATTAATAAATATAAATTTTGTCACTCTTTATATATTATTTGTCATTATTTTTTATGTTATAAAAATATTATTTATAATAGTTCTAAAATTAGAAAATGACACAATAATTATATTAGAAGTTAATATATATATATATATATATATATCCTAAATAATTACTAAAAAGTATTATATAAATGAAAAAAAAATCCTAATAATATAATTAATATAAATTTATTAAATATTTATAAATTAATGTTTATTTATTACTAGTCACAAAGTATTAATTATTATAATGCTAAAATATTTGTGTCACGTATTCAAAGGAAAAAATATTAAATTTGTATTATTGTATTTTTTTTTATATAAAGCTTTCATTTTAGGCATATGTATGCAACTTGACATATCAGGTAGGCTGACACCCCAAATAACAATAATCATTTGTCATCACATGAAAAAATATTATTAAAAGAAAAAAGAAAATACAAAAAAATATGGGGGATTAGACCAAAACCCATATGATTACAAAAACGACATATAGGTAAATTATACCTATTCATAAAAAACTCTAAGAATAGACTAAATGAAAGCCTATTATACCAATGAAATGAGTCTCTATGAATAAATGTTAAGTGAGGCAGTTTATCCGCACACGCATTCTCTTCATGAAAAATATGAGTAACCCTAAACCTTATTTTCCCACAGTAATTAAGACAAGTGTTCCACCAATTACGAAGCATCCACGAAATCTTAGTACTAGCAGTAAATGCATCACTAACCAAGGCAAAATCACGTTCAAGCCATACATTAGTAAGACTCATCTTTTGAGCTTTCTCCATAACATATATAACTACATAAAACTCAGCAACCAAAACAGTTTGAACGTCAATAAACGCATAAAAACTACCAATAAACTCCCCCATACTAGCAAGACCAGGATAATCCCTAGCCGCACCATCAATGTTAATTTTAACCCAGCCTAGTGAAGGAAACTCTCATCTAACAGTAAGAGGACGAAGAACTTTACCACTACGAGTATTAATATCAAAAAACTTAATCACATTGAAATCCAACATATCCTTTTTCATTGAAGCTTTAGACTAATTTCTCATTAGACACGTGAGATCTTATGACCGAAATAGTCTGAGAAACATCAATTTATCCTGAAATCTAACATAATTCCTCATACGTCATATCATCCAAATAGAAAAAACGTTATCACAACCAACTTAATCAATTTAACCAAAGGACTATCACTCTTAATAAAAGAAAGAAGATCATCCTTATTAGAGAAATGAAAATTAATAAAAATATGGAGAACTCAACTCCAAATATGTAAAGCAGTAGAACATTTGAAAAATAAATGTTTAATAGATTCTTCCTGCTTTCCACAAAACAAACACATAGAACACATATGCAAATCTCTATTCTGAATGTGCTGATCTGTAGGAAGCTGCCAATGAAAAACTTTCCAGAGTATTAGAGTTTTGGAAGGAGGAATATATGAAGACCAAATGATTTTACCCCAACCACAGGGAACTCTTGGATCTAAGAAAAAAGTCCTAGCCGATTTTAGAGTGAAATGACCAGACTCATCTAGAGTCCAATTAGGAATATCATGTTCCTCCCTAATCATGATATTAGTAAAAAGATGAGGCATTTGCGGTAAAGACAAGGGAATATTTCAATCATAACCAATCCAAAATTAGGAGACTATATCCGGAATACTATCACCATCAGATAACCCTGCAATGTTTGATAAATAAGTAGTAGAACACCATTTATCATTCCAAAAATTAATAAGAGTACCCGTGCCAACAATCCAGTAAGTATGATCAAGAATGGTTTCATAAAACTATTTAATTTCATACCAAATAGATGAGGATCTATAAACCATTATAAGCTTATATTTTGATTTAAGAACTTTGGCTTTCAGGAGAAGAGACCAAGACTTATTACTATAAGCAAAATTCCAAGCAAGCTTAAGAAGATACACATTATTTTCATGATGGAGATTAATAATCTTCAAACCTTCATGCTTAAGAGGAGAACAAATCTTAGCCCAATTAACTATTTTTATGCCTTTTTTTTTCGGTATATCACTCATCCAAGTAAAATTTCTACACTACTGTTTGACTTGCTTGCTTAAGAATTGAAACATGCCATTTATACATATTAAAACTATACGCTAGAAATCCAGTAATGACCGTATTAACCAACTGAATCTGACCCATCATGCTAAAAGATCTTCCTTTCCAAGATGCTAACTTCAATTTGATTTTATCAGCCAAAGGCTGTAGAAAATTGACACTTTGTAAGCCACATTACCTCCCCTAACCTTTTTAGAAAGCATGTTAATAGTTTCAGAAGAAACACTAATACAATCTTGAAAATTGAAAGCCTATCCGTCAATATTTTGTAAATAATCTTAAATTTTAAATTACCGACAACAATTGGCTTGTAATCTTTAATGGAATCAGCACCCTAAATCTTAGTAATGAGAGGGGCCACATTGCTATCATTCTAGGAAGAACCCAATTTTGCTTAAAAAACTGTTGAACAGCTTTGCAAACATCCGACCGAATAATGTCCCAACAAGAATGAAAGAAAACACCCCCAAAATCGTTTGGACCAGGAGCACTATTACCATTAAGATTAAAAAATGCATTTTTAATCTTCAAATAATTCGGGCATTTAATCAACGTAGTATTCTCCTCAGAGAAAACCATTTCAGAGATATAAGTTCCAATAAACTCTTCTATACTACATGTAGCCTGATCATTAGAACTAGACCCAGCATAAATATTTTTATAAAAATCCAAGATATGATTCTCAATGAGTTTAGGATACTCAATAACCTCATTCTCAATCCTTAGTTTGTGAATCTCACTAGAATTATTTCGCCTCTTTACCACAACATGAAAAAAAACAATATTTTTATCCCCATCTTTAAACTAAAGCATCTTGGCCCTCTCTTTCCAAAACAAGTATTGACAATGAAGAACATGATCAAACTCCTCCTTAACAATCCTTTCTTGACAAATAAGCCCATCAATATCAATATTATTGTATATTTAAATTTATTATCTTTATTTCTAAGGTAATATTATTTTCATTTTGTCACATCACAATTAATATGGATAAATATAAAAGTTTTCACTATTTTTTAATTTGTCAATTTTTTTCTATTAATACATGTCACAAATAATTACATATTAACATAAAATATCATATGATAAAACTATTTTTCTTTTGATAAGAATATTAATAAAAACATTATTGAATGTTTATAAATTTATAATGATCATATAATATTATTATTATATCATTAGTAATTATTTATAAAAAGTAAGAAATTTATTTTACTTTTTAGATAAAAAAATTATTAATGAGATAACTAAATTATCTATCTATTCATACATTTGTACTTGTTATTATGATATTAATAAATAACTTATTAACTTCTTAAAAATAATAAACATAAATAATGACAAAATTAGTTTTACAAAATGATATAAAACAATACTTAATAATTTATTATTTTTATCAATAACATTGTTTTCTTTATCCTCTTTTGAATCAATACTTTGATCATCATTTTCTTCCTTGTCGTCATCATCAATAACTTCTATAGGCATTATTGGATTTTCATTAGTTGTGAATTAAGTTAAGTCATTTATATCCAATGAAAATTCATGCTCATTATCTGAAGCATTAGATACAAATGAGATTGAGTCAATGTATTTGTTTTCTTGACACACTTCATTTGAACATTAATCTGACATATATTATACCAATCTCGTGGCTTTATTTTCACTACAATAAGTCATTAGGGTCTTTGGTGTCCTTAACATAATACACTTGTTGAGCTTGATTAGCTAAGACACATGACTCATTAGTCCTCAATTTATGCTTATTATTATTAAAAATAAATCCATATTTTTCTTCCTTGTATCCTTCTAATTCCCTTGGAGTACACATCACACCAATCACATTTAAATAAAATAATATTATTTTCTCTAGAATAATCTAATTTAACGATATCAGTCAAGACACCAAAGTAAACTAAATTACTCGTATTCTCATCACCTTTTGTTACGAAGTGGACTTTAAGCCTAACTCAACCCCATAAAACCGGCTCATAGGATTGAGGTTTGCACCCACTTATATACAATGAAAGATAGCGAGTGGCACGATAGGCCCAACAAATACTCGCTAGGATAGGCTCAACCTGGCTCTGATACCATGTTACGAAGTGGACTTTAAGCCTAACTCAACCCCATAAAACCGGCTCATAGGATTGAGGTTTGTACCCACTTATATACAATGAAAGACTCTAATCTCTAGTCGATGTGGGATCTCCAACACCTTTAACTAAAATTTCACTATTTTGTGATTTCAAATATATATATATATATATATATATATATCATTTACATTAAACTTCCAACCATTTATTAAAATTATATATCTTGAAAAACATTTGAATCTAGTCCACAAGCTAAGTGAATCATGAATCATTTATTCTTATGTCACTTTCTCTTTTCAAAAGGGCAAACTATTGAAAAAAAAAATGTGAATATGCTTAATCTATATAATAATAATCAAAGAAATTAAATTAATTCTTACATACTTTTTTAACCATTGAAAATTTTTATTAATGTCTTTGTAACATTTTACGAAATTTCTTTATCCAATTCTTGTTTGTGTTGTCTAATAATAAAATACATTATTATAACGAAACATATAGTTACAATAATATAAATGTTTAATTTAATAAAATCACTTACTCAATAAAAGGTCTTCATCACAATTTTGGAGAACAAAATTTCTTGTTTGCTCTTATTTTACTACATTTAACTCAGCGTATTTTCTAATTGCAATGGTTTTTCAAGTTGTAGAAATTTTTTAGCTTTGATTTATTTAAGTGATGTAGGTAATCTTCATAATTTCTTCCATGTTTATTTAATATTGTCTCAATTTCATCAAAATATCTTTAAGAAAAGTGCACACATTCTTGTTCAATACATCCTATTCGATATGATTTGATCTTATGGAAGTACATTTCAATTGGATATGTCAAACAATGTTGCACTTGGTCTACAATGTTTGTCTCATGTACTAAGTGAATGGGTAAATGAACAATTATGTCAAAAAAAAGGAAAGAATGAATATTTTCTTTAACTTTATTTTAGCAATTGTAAAGTGTCTAAAGTCAATGTTTTAGACCACAACTCTCTAACCGAACTTAGTTCAATTAGGGTCTCACAAACTTCCTTTCAAAATACACCATGAATTGAAATGGAGGAAAGTGATATAAATATACATGACTATCATGACATTTCATCCTATATATTTTTCCTTCTTAGATGTTTAAATCAACTAGAAAATGACAAAATATTTGTTTTTTCTAAGATATTATTGTATAACATGCATATGAAAATATATATTTTTCTTATTGAGTCATGGTTGTATGAAACTCTAAACATATGAATAATATTAAATCAGAAGTTTATATTATCTTGTCTTTTTTAAAGATCCATCAATATTCATATTATGTTGTCGTATTTTTTTTCAGTAGATTGTGACATAATTTACCTCTCTAGTAAGGCAATTCAACAAAAAAATATTGTCTTTCTTCCAATTCTTAAATAATTTAATATTTTTTTCTCACTTTCTTTTTCGGGTAAACTTATCAAACGTCACCTGGATATATTTACTATTAATAAAAGTTTAAATATATAGATATTAATTAAAACAAATATGTAAAAAAACAGTAAAAGTTAATGTATGAAGAAAGATAAAAATATGGTTACAATTAAATGAAAAAAATACTAATTTTTATTTTTTAAAATTTACTTAGTTAATACGTTTTAAATTAGACATTAATTTAATTTTTATATTGAAAATATGTCATTTATTAAAATCATCTCATAAAGATAATATTTAGATATACAAATTTATTCAAGATAACATAAAATAAAAATAATGTTGTTTTATCTTTTGCCTGTATTAGTTTAAATTCACATTTAAAAAAAATATTATCTACTACTAATGTATAAATTTTAAAATGAATCTAAACAAATAAGATAAAAATAATAATATTCATGTTCAAAACTTTCACTATTGCTCAAAGGATAAGATTAATTACCGTGAATTAATTTAGTTTATTTCAATATATTATATTATTTAATGTTGGAACTTAAATTTAAAATAATTATTCAAAATAAAATTATTAATAGTTTATAAAATAGATGCATCTATTTAAAATGATTCTTTCATTGACGCATCATATGTTTCTACGTCGTTATTCTATAATTCATTTAATTTATTATGTACATAATTAGTAGCTCATATATTTTATTTCACATGATAAAACTACATCTCTGTCTATTTTATCAGCTTGAGATCACTGTACTAATATCAAGTTGTACAATAATAATTATAAAAATTACATATTTTTTAGTTTTGTTTAAGTACAGAGTACAAATAACAAAGACTATGTGTTGTAAAACTTATAAAATAATAAAGCTAGTAGTTTTATTTGGCAAGCCTATAAGTAATTGTACAATACCATACTTATTGTTTATGTAAATAAATAAACTGTCTCTAAGACTGCTAGCAAAGTATAGTTTTATTGGCAGGCTATACATTTTTTAGCCCTTATATATATATTCTATGAGTATATAAATATACAATTCTTTTTCGGCTTAACCGTATTTATTATCCGAACTATATAAAGTCTTACACTTTTTATTTAAATGAAAACTTTAATAAAACTATTTTTAACATTATATTGAATAAATTAGTTAAGTAAAACCCAACCTTGTATAAAATAAGTAACATGTATTGGTTTTTCAACCAAATGGTGTGATATTATTCTATTATTACGCAAATGAATAAATTTTAAATACATTCACATTTAATAAAGTGTGATTAGAAACATGATTTTGAAATGAAGAAATTTTACTTTTAAACATACACTACAAAAAGAATAAATAAATAGAAATCAATTTTATAGATAAAAAAATTAGTTATTATATTGATTATATTATATTATATTATATAAATTAAAAAAATTATTAAAAATAATTTTATTATTGATAAATATTTTTAAATTGGATTCAAATTATTTATTAAGATTTTTGAAACCAAATTTAGAATATAAATAATTAGTAGTTAAAACTAGTTAATTAAATATCAATTTATAATTTATTTATTAATAATAGAAATTAATTTAAAAAATAATAATTTTTTTAATCTCTAAAATAATATCTAATTTAGTCAATATAATAACTAATTATTATTTTTTTTCTAAAATTGAATTCTATTTAATCATCATGATTTTGAAATGAAGAAATTTTACTTCTAAACATAATTTTGGATCAAATGAAATTTTTATACAACCACTTTTTTAAAAATTATATATTTTTGTAAATTTATTTTTTTTTTAAATGGAGAAGTGATTTACATTGAAATCATGTAAGCATGAACTCAATTGAATTTGAATTTTCTTTTAAACTTTGTTCCATTTTTTTAATTAACTGATTAATTTTTATATAAAAATGGTTATTTCAAAAATTAAAATGTATATATGTTTTTTAATTTAAAATTAATGTTTGTATTAATTTTAATCTACAAAATTTTTAAAAAAATAGTTCATTACAAAAACCAAACAAAGTTAAAATTCAATATACGATTTCATTGTAATGCATTTCTCTGTTACGAAAAGAATTTGATTTAAATAAATATATAATACCTAAAAATGTACTTGTATATAAAAAAATTTAAAAGTTATATTACAAAAAATTTAGTTAATTTAAAATTTTAAAAACTTAATTTCAAACTCAATTTATTTAAATACGTAATTTTTTAAAAATTTATTAATGAAATAGCATTATACCAATTTGATATAATTAATTAAAAAAATAATATATTTTAAAATAAGTAAATATATATGATTTTTTATAATAATATTAACAAATTATATAGTCGTTATTTTTTAAAGAAAAGTTATTTAATTTTTTATTTTATTAAATAAAGAAATTATTTTTTGTTTATTCAACAGTAAAATTGTTTAATTGTTTAACTATTCTATATTTTTAAACCTTTTTTGTCATTTTGCAGGTAATTTGATCATACGGGTAGTTAGTTATTAAACGAAATATATGTTATATAGATACAGATAATATCTTATCTTAAATAATCTTTTTAATAGACTATAGATAATCTTGTATAATCTTATTACTAAAATATTATCTTAAATAATCTTTTTAACAGAATATATATTATCTTAACTAATCTAGTTTTATCTTAAAAAATCTTTTAGAAAAAATGCAGTTGTTATTTCCAATAACAACTTAGTTCCCCTTGAGCTATAAATACCAACGAAGAGCATTGGCATTGGACATCGCAAGTTCATTGAGTAGAAC
>Ga0123342_1011036_pt1 | contig 10077 bp, 3 predicted proteins | sample Turbeawhitnodule_FD_89960 | JGI IMG/M metagenome (GOLD analysis project Ga0123342, IMG submission 89960) | Root nodule microbial communities of legume samples collected from Mexico - Turtle bean Mexico white nodule | ecosystem: Host-associated > Plants > Roots > Nodule | place: Mexico: Nepantla...
ATGATATACCTAATGGAAAACCTACATCTGATGGAGATTGGGAACTAAAGGTTATAGGGTTCTGTCTCTGCAAATAATAGTTGTCTCACTGTTAACCATCACGAAAGTGTGTGACAAGAACGGGATTGCTAAGAGATAGATTGGGACAAAGGAGATAAAGTAATTGCTCAAGTAGGATCACTCATGGATCAAGGTAAGTGACTGTGTTTATTCCTTATTGATTGTATGATTGTGTGAGAATCATGATATGATAAGATCTGTATGTGAACATAAATTGTATGCGTTCATAATCATGTTTAATCATGTATTAAACTTACATTAGACACTTTCTTTGCTTATGGGTCTGTGCATTCGAGTTTTATAGAGAAGATAAAGTTCTTCATTAGTATTGATCACCAATACAATTGCATACCCTTCTCCATGTACAAAGGAGTGAATAAGATGAGAGCTAATGATATACCTCGCCGCCTTGCGAGAGATCCCCATCAGACTTACAAGTTTAGATATGGCGACTATGTTGGATAAATATCTAAAAAGGTGGTCAACGCGAGACCTACATTAAATGCAATGTTTCTATGCATAGTTTATGCTCACCTCTAGATTGTCATGTTAAGAGATTTTTTTTTCATTCATCCCCACAAGCTACCAAGTATTCCCCTTGTGGATCTGACATTTCCTCCCTCTCTAGCAACACAGAGTAGAGTATAGAAGTTATACTTCTACACTTTTCAGACCTTGGTTTCCTTCTATGTTGACTTTCCTACCTGTTGTATCGTTTTCTTCCTTGAGCTTGTATAGTGCTTGACAACCAATCAAACTTGTGCTTTAATATATATATTTATGAGTTTGTATAATGTTTGTGAAAATTTGATTTATTCAAAGCTTTTTGTGAAAATATCATGTTTAAACCTTATTGCTTTAAACACCATAAAAAATTGGGAGATTGTTAGAGAAAAATTCTACAACCCATATTTTGATTAAGCGTTGTTAAACAACAAAGTATAAAATATTATCATACTTCATATGCAAGACGAAAGGTTTTCTTTTACAACAAATCATGAAAGATGCAAATGTTTCACCTTACAAATGATATAACATCATAAAGTCTCTTTTTGTTTTATAAGAAATGTTTTACTTAGATGATAAGCTCATAAACTTAAGTTAACATTGTACCTCACAAAAATCTCATATGTTGTAGGGAATATTCTCTTCCTTCATCTGCCAAGTTGATTCATAAAAGCAATATGTCAACATCAGTGATCTCTTGAAAAATGAACTAAAGTTGTTATGCTTCAATAACTTCCCGACACTTGCTTTTTCGACTTTGGAAAAGATTATTTATCGTGTATTGTTTTACGCTTTATACAATTTTAAGTAAAGACACTCTGGTCAAAGACAAATGAGTACTACTAGCTATCAAGATGTCACTTCAAGGGGAGAAGAACATTTAATGCACGCATGAAGTGCATTTAATACATCTTTATGTTTAAGTTGATCAGAGACAAAGAAGATGTTCAAATGACTTGAAGTTTCTCAAAAGGATTTGCAATGACTCTTTTCTTCAACGCTTATATAAAGTCTTCTTTCAAAAATAAGAAGTGCGAGTTATGATTTTCAAAAGTGTGCTGAAATGTTGTTTAAAATTTCTAAGTCCTAAAAAAAGCTTTGTAAGACCATTGTTGTATTCATTAGCAAACTAATAGAGTGTTTAAACATTGTATACGTCAAAATATGCTACCATCTCTAATGAGTAAACCATGTGATCATTTAGATTACTTTTTAGACAAATCTTTGTCTTAATCAAGAGTGGTTGTGTTTAAAAGAATACTCAGTGAGTTAGCTTGGAATGACTACATTCTAAAAGAATACTCGAACTTTATGCCAATAGTGATTAAGTGTTCAAAGAATACTCAGCGGGTTATTAAGGAGTGACTACATTTTGAAAGAATATTCAATGGGTTAGCCATGAGTGACTACTTGTTTGTGTGTTGCAATAGTAGTATGCAAAGTGAAACTCAATCAAATCATTGAGAATTGGATGTAGTCTACGCTATTAGATGAACCATTATAAAAATATAAGAGTATATTCTTCTTTCCTTCATTTTGTCATACTTTCCTTTATTTTGTTAAAATTGCATGTTTTTAAATATTTACCAACTTTTGGCTCAATGAGCCACTAATGCAATGTTATCCTATTGGCTTGACATGTTATATATAAAGTTAGAAAGACACGAAAAAAATGCAAAAAGAGAAAAGGTTAGGGTGCCTCATCCATTGAAGACTCCTTGTAGGATTTTCACCTCCATTTTTTCTTCATCTTTTTGTTTATATTCCATGTTATTCAACATCATGAATAGTTAAATCTTTTTTTTTATTGGAGTTAGATGTTATCTGCAAAATTTCTTGTATATTATGATATAATTATATGTAGTTATATATTTTTCTTATCCATTGATGTTTAATTTTTTTGCTTATTATTTATTGTGGTTTGATCAAACCATAAATTAGTTGAATTTGTAAGAGGTTAGAAAATAGTTGAGTTCTTGATCTAAGATAAAACAATGAATAAATTAGTTGTCTATGATGAATAAGGAATTATTGATCCTCTTTAAATATTTGAACTTAATGCAAGCTTATTTTATTTAGTTGATAAGGAATTATAATTTAAAAAAATATACTTAGGCTTTGCACTAGGATTAGAGAATAACTTTTTATTATAAGGGTTGATGGACAATGAAAAATAATAATAAAAAATTCATTTATAAGCTTAATGAAACAAAAGAATGAGAGTGTGAAGTTTAATCCTAACAATTTTCATTCTATATATTTCTCTCAAAGAAGAAGAGTTTTCATATATTTTTTTTTAATTTTATTTATTAGTTAATGATTGAGCTAATTATGCACGTCTTTGATCGTCTTGTGTGTATCAAAGAAAAAAAATTAACTTAACATGCTGTGAACAATGAAAAAAATCGATAAAAAAAAATATAAATTTAAAAAACCAAAAAATAAAGGATAAAGATTTTAAATTTACAAAAGATGAAAGGTTTTCTTATTACATATTAACATTAAATTTCCCTTTAATCTAAGTAGCAACTAAACATACTCAATTATCTCAATGAGTAATATAATTTAACATAATTAAAGTTTAAAGTTTTTATATTAAAATTATTCTTTTATTATTGTAAAAGTGAAATATGTAAATATTTATTCTAATGAAAAGACTATTTAGTTAAAATTATATAAATATAAAAGATATAGTAAATAAGTGTTTTTAATATAAAATATATTTTAATTATTGATTTCTTTTATAATACTGATTCAATTTAAAATTATAAATACTCAAAAAATGATAAATTAAAAGATATCAAGATTATTTTTTTTTGTGAAAAAGTTCTTTTTATTATTGAAGAATAACAACTAAAAGCTCTTTAGTTTAAGATATCTATTATAATTTTCATAAACTTAGGTGAAAAGAATACTGATTGCATTATAAATTATACTTAATTTATAATTTAAATTAATAAGATAAATCTTATACAAAAGAATAATTTATTCTTTTTCCTTATCTTTGTTAATTGCAAATTATTGTAATGTATTAACAAAATAACGATTTTTTTTCTCTCTAAACAAATCTTTCTAAAGTATTTTGACGGGTAATGCAAGATATCATTTGTTTGCTTTCTTATCTTTTGATTTGTTTTTTCACAAATACAAATTTTAATAATAATTTTCATTATCATCAAAATATGTATTTTATATATATGCATTTTTCATTATAAATAATTTCTTTATTAAAAAATAGGCAGATAGAGAAAAGGAAATCACTCTGGCAAGTTAAATGCGAAAAAAAAACTCTCATTCTTATCTTTAATTACAAAATTATACAAAGTTATATAAACAGTTTTCAAATTTTCTAATACATAATTCAACACCCTCTTGTGTATTTAAAATGTTTTGCACAATACCTTTAAAAATAAGATATCAATATTTAAAAAAAAAAAATCTTACTAAAAAGAAACATATAAAATAATTTCATTAAATTAAATGTTTATGCTTTTAGTTTCTGAACTTTAGGATAATTATGATTTTATAAATTTTAAAGAAAATTATTTTAGCTCTTAAAAATATAAAATATAATTTTAAGTCTTGAACATTAAATTTGAAGAATTAAAATGATTTTTTTTAATATTTGAAATTGAGCAATTAGAGAGTAAAATTTTTATTTACTAAATTTGAGAAATTAGGATATTTTTTAATTGAAAATATTAAAATTTAATTTATTATAGATTTTAAGGATAAAAACATAATTAAATAATACCTATATCATCATGCACTATCATTAAAAAAAATAAAATAGTTATTGAAGTTTTATTTTTCCCAACAATTTTAGACAGTAAGATTAAGATCGTTTGGTGATGTTGGATGTCCTTCTACCCTACTCTATTATAGCAATTGCAATAACACAAAAGAAAGAAACAAAAAGTGCTAGTCATTGTTATTTTTATTCGCTCCGAAACAAAAATACTGCTGAACGCCGAGGTAGAACAAAACGACTACCCCTTCTATGTTTTGACCTTAGCTTCTGAACCTCTTCCATATCGTAAGTTTTATTGTTCATTTAGTTTCAATTGAATCTCGATTTCGTGCTAGTGACAAGGCATTGCGTAAATTGAAACAATTTAACAGTTGGAGTTTTCGGGTTTGGTATATTTGTGTTTATTGAATTTTAATTTTTGCACTCGAAATCTGGTTATATGCCATGAAATATGTGTTGTGGAGTTTATCTATTCTGCATGATTATTTTTTGGGTATACTAATAAAGTTTAAGTAGTTATTAAGCTATTGAAAAGTTGTGTGATTTATTGATTTTGTGTGGTTTTGTTTTTGGTTCATCTAAAGATGAAAAACTATTGAATTGATGAGAGTGCATGTTTGGATTAAAGCATGCAAACACAAGTTTAAATCAAAAGTTTGTTAGAAACTTAAGTTTATAGAAAATATGAGTATACTATAATGTGATTTATGTTTGTCAAACTCAAGAGTCTACATAGACTCGTGGAAGTTCCGTAAGCTCCACTCATAAGAGTTTACTTCACATGATTTTTTTTAATAATAACTAACTACATTTAGTCATGGATGAGAATTATAAAAACTTCAAAGTACCTCAAATAAAGAAGTTCATACAATACTATAAAAGTTAAATTGTTAAATTGTTCAAGTCAAAGAAGTTAAATAATTAGAAATTTACAAATGTCAAGTTTCTATATCCATTCCTTTATTCCATCTTCTCCATCTCCATCTCAATCTTCATCTTATTGCTCCGTCATTTGCATCTAGAATTTAGAACTCTTATTCCTTCATCTGAATAAACACGTTGACCAGCACAAGGTTCAAATTACTTTTACTTAGAAAATGCATTTAGATTTAACTCGGATGAATTTGATCCACTTCCAGATACTTTTAAAAAAATACACTATTCCAAATTTTCTCAATTAAATAAAAAAAAGCATTCGAAACAAAAAAAAATATACACATCATCTAAATAAAAAAAAATCAATTTAAAGCCCATGTTGTGGAGCCTAATAAAATAAAAACAGAACCCTAATTCCTTATATCAGACCACATAACAATAGAACCCTAATTCCACACCACCCTCTCAAACCTTATATGATTAACGGCACCTCCGACACGACCGTCGACCTGCAACTCGCGACCACCGCAATCGCCGCACGAACGCACAAACGTACTAACCGCCACCACCCTGCGACCTAACCGCCACAACCGCGCGACCACTCCGCTCGATCGCCACCACCGCCGCACTCGTTCAGAGAAGACGCACCACCTCCGCGCACTCCACTGAAAACGCAAAGTGAAACCAAAACGAAAACGAAACGCGAAAGGTCAGTTTATTTCATTTAATTTTCTCCATTCAGAAGGACGGTTAAAACGAAAACCCAATTGAACTCGCCAATCGCGAGTTTGAACTAGTTCACTTTGATTCTGTCAAGTTTATTCAAAAACCTAGTTTATTACCGAGTTAACTCGGTAAGGATATGTGGTAAAAAATTCTGAATGTTCACTATTGATAAAAAAAAATTATACTTTTACTTCATGTTGCTCTTGTAAATACAAATAAAAAGTACTTTTACTTTAAAAGCAACCTTGATGTTGTTTTCAGCTGAAACTAAGTTTACTAGCAAACTTAGGTGAGAAGAGTACCGAGGATCGTTCAAACATGATAACAAACTGACTTTTATTGAGATAAAAGTAAGTTGGAGGTGGTCAAACGGTTGCTATTGAAGTTGTGGGTTTTATTGATTTTGCATGATTTTTTTTATTGGTTTATCTAAAGATTAAAACTTTACTGCTGAAGTTGCAGTAATGATTAATCTACTAACTGGTTTCTATTTGGCTGATTAATGGAAAATTTGTGATATAAATACTAATTTTTGTGTTATGGAATAATGCTCTTATAAAGGTGTCAAATTCCCGCTTTTAATAACCTAACCCTCATCTAATTAGGAATTTTTTTTAATCCATTTGACACCCTCAAACTGATTAGGGATGAGAAAGAAATCACTATCTAAGAAAGTTCTCCTTTTTGTTCATAGGATAGGTCATGTCATGTAATTTTGTGTTTTTAAATAACTAATGGTGAAGTTTTAGATTTTACTGGTATTCTCCTAATAACATAGTTAATCTTGATATGATTTTTGTCCTTTTTTTAGTTATTCATGCTCAGTTCTTTTGTTCCTTATCCAACAGGTCTGCTAACGGTGTTTCCTTCCTACACGAAAGATATAAACCTTTAATCCTGTTTGGACTATCTAATATCTGTTTTTTAAAATTTATGAAGTTTTTTGGTTGCTGTCACTTAATTTCGAGTAGTGGCTTCTGGCTGCTGCTACAGTGTTTTTGAGTGTTGGTCACCACCCACCTGACACTACATCTTGCCTTTACATCTTTGGTCTCTAAATGATCATTTAGAGTATAATACCTTTTCTATTTTGCAAAATGCTACTGATAAGGTTGTTAGATTCGTGAGAGTTTTGTAGAACTCAAATAGTAGAGAGTATACTTCGTATAAAAGTTGCATTAAATACTATAAATTAACATAATAATGTCACACTATATATTATTTTTATGGTTTCTCATATAAATTTCCAATATTTTCGTATGAACTAGGGATTTTGGCGGTTTACTCATCAACAAGGTCTCTTCTCTCTCATTCTCTCTACGCCCTAATTTTCGTTCTCTCTGCCACTTAATTTTGTTTTAAGTTGTAAAAGGTCACATCCTTTGAGTATTGATGTGTTTGAATAACATCTGATTTGTATAGTTATTTTTGTTTTCGCAGGAAGCAAAGCGTGTCTTTTGAATTCAACAAGTAAAGATGTCAGGGTATGTTCAATTTTTCCTTATTGATTCTCTTAGTTGGTTTATGGATGAAACTCTTTTCCCCCTGATCTTTTTATTCAATATTTAGTAGAAATACCTAATCCAAATCATGTTTTTGTTGCCTGAAAATGGTTCCTCAGAATGAAAATTTGGTAGTAAGGATATACATACTAATTACATTGTCTGTTTGTAGTTGTGTCTTGCCTTGAGGTTTGATTTGGTAGTTTCAAGTTTCGATTGTAACACATTGATGGTTTAAAACTGATATGGTTTTATCACGTCATGTTTAAATTAATTGTAGTTGGATTTTGATGTTGAAGCCTGATGGAGTATGTGTTCTAATTTCCGATTTCTGATTCACTCCTAACATTATTCTGTGTTGAAAATGAATGAAGTGTAGTATCTACGATGATCTATTATAGTCCTGGGCAGTCTTGGCATTTTTTTACAGAATTTATCATATGAAATTGTTTTTGTAAAATTGAAAATGGATTAGAAAAAATTTGCGAGGACTGCTTTGCATAAGAACTGCTAATCAGTTTAACTTGATTTGTGGAGAATTGAATGCTAGTACTTCCCCTTTGTCTTGATTATGGAAATAATTCTTGTAGAAGCTGCTTGTATAATTTGTTCACATGCTTCTAATTTTATGTGCATTCCTCTAGGCCCAGAGTTAGGGCTTACGTCATTCCATGGCCATTTTAGGAAAAACCTGGTTTGTTTAGCTTTAGGATTGAAAATAGGAACCAAATCCATTTTGCTTTGGGCATCATATACAACGAGAACGACGAAGGATAAATATGAGGCAATTTCTCCCTGCACCATATCATTTAAGACATGCACCCAATTCAAAATTTAAAACCCAACATTGTCCTTGGCTTCATGTTTGCTTACGGATGCATAAATTCGGAAGTAGTTGTTGTATTTTCTGGATTTAAATATCTAGAAGGTTATTTTCGTACTTCATTTAAGCTTTCAGATGACCATATGCTGAGGTGAGTTATGAGTTCTGAATTTTCATATCTGGAATGATGTCCTATAAATGGTGCTGGGGATTAAGATTTAAAACTCATTATGTTTGCGTATGGGTCTTGGCATCCAGAAGGGTCATTTATCCAGAAGGGTCATTTATCCAGAAGGGTCATTTATGCAAAATCTTTTAAATCATTAAGGGCAAAATGATTCTTTCATGTTAGTGTGTTGGGTGCATATTTAGATTGATATGATGCAAGAGAATCAGAAAAGAAATGGAAAAATCCTAGGTATATGATGAATTTTTTTATAATTTTAATGTAAATTCTTTTTAAAACATGTAAAGAGATAACCTTCTCACTCTTCATTGTCGTCTAGTTATCAAATTTTATCTAAAAGTAATTTCATTTTCAATTTTACAACTTTTATTAAATGTTAATTAATTAAAACAATTGGGTATTCTTAGAATTTCTTTACTAAGCTTAAGTAGTAAAACATACCCTCTATCTATATCTGTGTACTTAGAAATAAGAGTACACGGAATTATCCATGTTTCATGAAATAATCTCTGTGACACTTCTGACTTATTTCTACTTTTCTTTTTCTTTCTCAATATCCCAAATGCATTTTGTTCTCATGCACATCAATGATTCATTTACTCGTCTTACCATTTACCTTCATAACGCATACCCTTCACTTATTTACCTTGAAAAACGTTTTTTCTACATTTATTTTGAAGAGTATACGTGTTGAGTGTAATGAATGCTGGTCTAACAAACATATCTTCTTTAAATTATAAAATAATTATTATAATAATTTTTGTAATGGAATTTCCATTATTAATTATCATTTATTACTGTAACTATTTGATAAGAAAAATGAGAAAACAAAATAAATTTGACTGTGAAGAAGATAAATGTACAAAACAATGTTTGTTAAACAATAAAAATATAAGATTTATATGGAGATTATTGTAAATTGGTAGTCATCGCAGTAACCTACAAAACAGGGGTCGCTTTAACCGCCAGTTTCGAAACAATCTATGCACCAACAACACCGGTTTTGCTTTTTTTTTTCTTTTTGTTAGAAACAAAACAGTAAGTGGCACAATACCATGTCATATGCCCCTAGTTTTCAAACTTGGATATTCTCTCTCCTTATCATATACTAACTATATTAAATTTTCATCTTCACCTTCTCTTCTTCATGCACTTTTCCACTCTTACCACATCAACTATTTCGTGTCAAAGTCAAACCATGTAACTTTTCCATCATAAAACCCATTTACATTGCCCTCATTTTTTCCAACAAAACCATAACCAAATTCAAAAAAAAATTTATTTCAAAATTTGTTATACAACTTTGTTTTAAGTTATTTTTGAGTATATGCTTGTGTTTTCATATCCAAATATTCTTTTTGTAATATCTAAATTGACCAATTATAATTCTATGACACTGTATGTGCAAGGAAGATTCAAACTTTGTGGCATAAATATTAAGTTATAAAGGAAGCTCCCCTTACCTCAATGAAGTTTTAAGTGAAGCAACACACAAAGAAAAGTTAAGAAGAAGATGATCACCCTAAGAAAGTGAGAGTCATGAAAATGCAACAAGAGAGAAACACAATCACAAAATACAAGAATGAAGAAGAAGAATAATATTTTCAAGTATAATACTCTAACCCTAAGAAAAGAAGGAAAATAA
>Ga0123342_1011037_pt1 | contig 10076 bp, 6 predicted proteins | sample Turbeawhitnodule_FD_89960 | JGI IMG/M metagenome (GOLD analysis project Ga0123342, IMG submission 89960) | Root nodule microbial communities of legume samples collected from Mexico - Turtle bean Mexico white nodule | ecosystem: Host-associated > Plants > Roots > Nodule | place: Mexico: Nepantla...
ATTATTTTTCTACATGTTTTCAAATCTTTATAAACTTTTTAAGATAACTTCTTTTAAATAATTTCAAAATTAAACACTTCATCAATTTAATAAATTTAATTTAACTAATTTATATCATAATTTGAAAAATAAAACATTTATGACAAGAATAAATAATCTTTAAAATAATAAAATATTTTATATAACATTTAAATAATTTAAATACATTTTTTTTACTTAATTAATTTAATAAATTTAGTTTAACTAATTTATATTAAAAATTGATAAATTAAATAATTTATTATAATATTAAAGAAATAATTTTAAAATAAATACATTAAATAAATTTAAATAAATAATTTTAAAATCCTAAAATATAAACATGCGTGGCCATGGCCGACGCATATGCGTGGGCCGTGCGTGGGTCTTGGCCGACGCATATGCGTGGGCCACGACCGACGCAAACTGGATTTTTTTTAAAAAAAAATTAAATCCGTAAGTGCGTCCATTTTACGTTCTTGCGTGAGTTCTTTGACATTTTAGCCGACGATAACAGCGTCCGAAAATGGCGGACGCAAAAGTTTGGAAGCTAATACCTGATTTTCTTGTAGTGGGTGTTCACAAAATTATAGTGCTCGGTTAAAGTTTTTTTTTTAATATTTATTTGTTTATGAATATTATTTTAATTTAAGAAATGCTTAAATTAAGAGAAAGAAAAAAATTAAAAAATAAAATAAAATAAAAAGTTAAGCAAAAATTAAGATTATAGTTTTAGTTGTTTGGGTATAACGATTATACAATTTTTCTCCTAAAATTATAAGTATGATTTTGGTTTCTAATGTACTTAAATGGATTAGTGCCACGACAACTTATGATTTAGTGTCAAGTGAATATGGGTTGATTTGTTAGATTATTTGTTTCAATATACCTGAGTGTCACATTATCACTTCAGTAATTTACGTGTCAATCATTTTCAGTTAAAAAAATTAAAAACTAATGATAGATGAATATTAATCAATAAAAATAACTTAGAAATGTAAGAATTCTATTCCTATTTTTACGAGTTTTGGCTTAATTGTTAATATTTGTTTGTATTTTATTTTATTTTTATTTTTTTAGTAATCCTATGAGACATAATTGTTGAAATCTAAGTCCGTCTATTAGAATTTCAAATTTTATAATAATATCTATCATAATAATTTTTTATAAAAAAATGTAAGTAGCCAAAATGTGATAATATTTTTTAAGAGAATATAATTAAAGAAAAATGTTATTTGGATAATTATATAGCACAAATTTACAAACTTTAAAAAAAAATCATTTTTTCACATGGTCCTTATTTTAATAAAAAATTATTTCTTCTACTACTTTTATCAGTTGTAATATTAAACAGTACTTATAATATGAAAAATATAATGTTAGTTGTCAACTTATCAAATAAAAGTTTCTTTGACACTATGAGTAAAAATATACATTTGACACGATTTATAATAATATAATAATATTTTTAAATTAAAATATAGTGTAAAAATATCAATAACCTCAAAACTCATAACTAAATTATGCTTGTCATTAATTGAAATAAGAAAAATCATAACCAAATTATTCTTTTTTTTTCCTTAATGGAAAGATAATAATAAATTTACAATCTCAATTTTTTATACAACCACGTTACAACTCTCAATATTATTATTTTAATATTTTTTCATATTATTTAATTATAAGTTTACCATTTATTATATATATTTATTTTTAAACCAATCACATCAATAATTATATACAACGTAAACTCTCAATCTATCATTTTCCTAATTAAAATAAGAAGAAGATAAAATAAACGTATTATTATAATATGAACATGATACCCATATTATTTACTTGTGTACATATTCATGCATACTTGTGAATTAAGGGACTTCACTTATGGTTGATTCCATGAATGGAACTTATGAGATACATACAAACCAAAGGAAAAAGCCAGAACAGCAGTTGTAACAACTCCCTTGTTTCTCATCAGAACCTCCACTATAGCTCTTGATATGTGTTTTTGCTCCCACTTCCTTGTTAAGTTTTGAGAATAACCATCTATCTTATGCGTATGCTTGTTTCTTCTTTCTTCATTCTCGCTGTCCTCGTCGTGTGCAGTGTGATACCTTTGGGTAACACCATCGTGTTCCTCTTTAACACCATCGTGTTCCTCATTTTCAGTTTCATGTGGCCTTTCAGAATGGCCATTTGAAGCTTTCTCTATGCCACTTTCTCTGTGCTCTTGTGAACCTCGCTTGGGGACGTGAACGTGAAGGATTTCATTATCAAAGTTTCCGGATATGTTCTCCATATCTGCATCTGCTGGCACTGCAAATTTCAGCTCAAAGTGAACACGTTTCTGTTCATTTGTATACCTTTCGCCTTTCACTATTATGTGCCCACTGGAGCCATCAACTTGAAGGCTCACCTCCTCCTTCTTGAATTCTGAAACAAGATGACAAAGAGGTTCATGAAATCTGAAACAATTATAAAGATAAATAGCTTCATCAATATTCAAATTAAACCACCCGATTATTATTTCATGAACAACTCAATATATAAAAAATATGTTAAACAGAAAACCATGATGAGTTTGTTTGAATACCAGGAAGATCAACAAGAAGAAAATGGCCTGAATGATCGTCTGTCCATCCTGAATTAGGTACGATCTCTTCAACCTCTGGTGCTTGTGATGATGAATTTGTTCTTGTTCCAACCCGTCTTGATCTTGTACCTGTCTCAGTGGCCATTGAGAATGAGTTTAAACCTCAAAATTCCAAAGATGTTTGTGTCTCAAAGATGTGACAGCGATTAATAATTTGTATGATAAAACAGATGAAGCTAAATGTTCTTATAGGATTGATATAACGAAATTGGAAATGGGTTGCTTTGCATGGTTCAACATTCTTATTCCCTGCTTGTACCGCAAGACCGTGTAATGTAACCTATGTAGGTAGCTTCTCACTATGCAAAAGCAATACCTTGCTTCGTTTATTATAATTCATATAATATTTAATGTTCAATGGAATTTTAGATTTCCTATAAACAATTTTAGAACAAAAAAATTATACACCCACCATTTATACTCATGCATAGTCATAAAATAAATAGTATCCACTAGACCCTAATTTATTATTTTTTAAAATTGTTTTTAACATGAAAATATAAAATTTCTTGCACTATAATAAAATTATTAAATAGAAATTAAATTTAGAGACAAAAAATAATTAATTACTATATTAATAAAATTAAATAATTTTTTATTATTAATAAAATTTATAAATTAATATTAATTTAGAAATTAGTTTGTAAATTTTATTAATAATAAAAACTACTTATATATTAACATTTTTAAAAAATTTAAAATAATATCTAATTTAATTAATATAGTAATTATTTATTTTTTAATTTTAATATTAATTTTTATTTAATGATGTTTTAAGGTTGAAACTTCTCATTCGTAATATGTAAATGATCATGCTCAATATGAGTGATGATGAGTTTGACAAATTCTCCAATTATTCAGTGTTCCGTGTAAATATGTACCCTAATTTCCTAAGGGGAATATCCTTTTTGATATCACTATTAAAAAACTATATCTATCTTACAAAGATTTTTTAGAATAAAATATTATTATAATAAAACAATAATTTATTGTAAAGTGAATTTAGATTACATGAGTGTCAAAGTATCGGTACTATTTTCTCTATGTAAGTATTTGCTTTCACGTGTAATAAAATGGACTTTTGATATTAAAAATATTAAAATTTATTAGGAACTTAGAAACTGAATTAAATAATTTTATTGAAAAAATCACTTAAATCGGGTTGCTTACAAGTAACCTATCATTTTTGAACTAAAATATTGGACAAAGAAAGCAGAAACTAAAAACAAGGGAAAAGGCTTTCCTCTCATTTTTGTATCTTGTATCTATTTATATAATTGGAAGCTTTTGATATATCATATAATTTCTATATGTAAAAGGCTACAATCACCAGCGAAAATATAGCAAATACCGAAATCAACTCATATCCACTCCTCTTGGTAATTGGTATCATATTCGTACACACAAGGATATAGCATCCAACTATAGCATCCAACTATATCTTTTACAGCAATTATATCAGTTCTAGCATAAATCACGGGAACATCAAATGCTATAAAACTATATAGATTACAAAGCACAGAAAAGAAAACATAACAACACGATCAAAGATCTTCAAGACAGAGAAACAACAATTATATATGGAATCTAGCAACTTCAGTTTGCTCTTCTTTTACGTCATTTTTCTTGCTATACTCCCCACCCTTCAGGCTAACATAGGTCAGTTCGATCATGTATGGCATAGGCGATTAAAGGAAGCAAGGGAAGCTGCAAAACAGGCTTACAAGCCAAACCCCATGAAAGTTACCGCTGAATTCAATACACACGTCATGAGGTATATATATATGCATCATTTAAATTTCCTTCCTCCTTCTTCATTCTTCACTGCATAAAGCATGCATGGTTGTGTTTGCGTATTAAATTGTTTGTTCTTTTGCACACACACGTAAATGAAAAATATGTGTTAAAGTTTCATTTCTTGGCAAAAACTCATGAGCCATAGATGAATATGAATTAAGAGAAAAATGTATGGGTTTGCAGAGCGATGAAAGGGTCCAACAGCACGAGAAGGGGCTTGGGGAAAAAAAATGACGAATGCGAGGCAGCAAACCCCATTGACAAATGTTGGAGATGTGACCCAGATTGGGAGAAAAACCGCAAGAAGCTAGCAGATTGTGCGATTGGGTTTGGTCACGGCACAACCGGGGGGAAAGATGGGAAAATCTACGTGGTAGGCGACAATTCCGACAAGGACCTGGTGAACCCTAAACCAGGGACATTGAGACATGCAGTTATTCAGACAGAGCCACTGTGGATCATTTTTTCGCGAAACATGAACATTAGGCTCACTGCAGAGCTTCTCATAACGGATAACAAGACCATCGATGCACGTGGTGCCAATGTGCACATTCTAGATGGTGCCCAAATGACGATACAATTTGTGAAAAATATCATCATTCACGGATTGCACATCCACGACATTCAGCCAATTAGTGGTGGCCTCATAAGAGACTCCATGAGCCACTACGGAGTTCGCGCCATGAGTGATGGCGATGGGATTTCAGTGTTTGGATCAACACATATTTGGATTGATCATGTTTCCATGACCAATTGCTCTGATGGCCTCATCGATGTCGTTAGTGCATCAACGGCTGTTACCATCTCCAACTGCCATTTTGTCAAGCATAACGACGTAATTATACCTAATTCTACTTTCTACCTCTTAAAACACTTTCTTTGTGATCTTCTTCCTCCTTGTGTAGTTGTGTGGCATAAAATAGCATTGTGGTTTTTCAGGTTTTGTTATTCGGCGCCACTGATAGCTTCTCAAGAGATAAAGTGATGCAAGTGACTTTGGCTTTCAACCATTTCGGGAAAGGATTGGTTCAGAGAATGCCAAGGTGCAGATGGGGCTTCTTTCACATTGTTAACAACGACTACACTCATTGGCTAATGTACGCCGTAGGTGGCAGCCAGCAACCCACCATCATCAGCCAAGGAAACCGTTTTGTCGCCCCGAAAGACAGAAATGCAAAAGAAGTACGCAATGTTACATATTCATGCAACAAATTTTCAAACAAAACCTTAAACATTTTGTTTTTCATTTCTTTCAATTTCTATACATGCACTAACAACATTGTGTTGCATGATATACACAGGTGACAAAAAGGGATTACGCTCCGGAAAGTGAGTGGAAGAATTGGAATTGGAGATCAGAGGGTGATTTATTCGAGAATGGAGCATTCTTTGTTGAGTCTGGGAAAAAAGTTACAAAATTTCCCAAGACAGACGCCAAAGCAGTGTCTGCTAAATCCGTAGCTTTTCTCACTAAAGATGCAGGTCCTATAAAATGTATTCCAAACAAGCCCTGCTGAACCAAACATGGAGAAGTGGAGGCTCAAAACACATAGGTTGTAACATACACACACTATATATAAGTCATTTACAGGTCACCCGATGTGATCAATGCTTCTGGGTTTTTTAATTTCTTTCTGTCGCTTTGTTCTTCCTTTTCCCATATATTTTAAGTTTAGGGATCAGAGATGAAGACAATTGGAGAACGCTTTGTTCTTCCTTTTCCCATATATATTGTAATTTTAGGGATCAGAGATGAAGACAACTGTAGAACTAGAATGTACAGTCAATGAACAATACAAAGCCAGATTTCTTAAGCCATGGATGAAGTTCTCAATCCTATTTCTTTCTTTCTATACCAAATTTTCATCTTCAATAATTCCGAAATTTCGTGCCCAGTTATCATAATTTTGTATAGAAATTCCTCCCAGAAATTTGTTTCAAATTGATTTTGATAATTATCATTCTGTTACACAAACGAACAAAAATAATACAAACTTAATCTCAGTGAAAACAAAATTTGTTTGTATACAACATCAGGAAAAGAATATAATCTTATGCCTTACGCAACTATCCAAATGTAAGATGAGGGGAGTAGAATGAAATGATAGGTACACACTTCCTTGCACATGCAAGAGTATGATGAGAAATGCTTAAATGACAATTTATAAAAGACTTAATATAATACACTTGAGTCTTCAAAGTTGTATCACGTCAAAATTGTATAACGACTTTGACTATATACCAAAAATTAATAAATTAAAAAAAAAAAATCATCTGTCGTGTTAATTCTTTCAAAGATGGTCATTAATTATATGGTGTAGAATGTTTATTGATATATCAAGTTAAGTAAAGTTGTAAAAAAAAACTTTAGACTAGCATATAATGTTAACTATTAGTTAGCTACCATAGCATAGTGCCTCTCAATGAAGGAGACATTATTAAAAAAAGTCAGTCAAATCAACTTTAATGTGACACTAAATTAATTCTAAAACATTGAGTTAATTAAGTGCACTCTAAATCAATATTAACAATTGTTAAAATAAATAATAAAAAATTCATCAATGCGAACTTCACGACACAAAAAAATGACAATGAGAATACATTTTTCTATTAAATAATTAAACAATGGCATCCATAACAAAAAAATAGAAAAATATAATCAAATGTTGCATGGGCGAAAAAGAAATTTATTATATTAATGTCAACTAAATTGAGACTTTAGGTACTAACATTATTGAGGGATATAAGAAAATTAAATAAGTAAAATGATTTGAGTGCGCACGTGTAAAACATAAACACTTGTTTCTTACTTTCATCCTTTTTCCAAAATCTTTGGTTTCACCTCCCCTAATCCTTGCATTCCATGTGACATTGATAATCTCTAAAGTTAGATTATTACAAATCTAGTAAGTAATCTTTGAAACCCTTAGTGTTTGCATTGACAAACCGCAATATACAGTGAATGCATTTGAAATTGTGTCCCTATTCAAATCCCCAATCTTGAAGTGGAAGAAAAACATATGAGTATGTGATTGTTAGGAGGCAAAGAACAAATGGTGTCCTTGTTGAGCTAAGGGTTCTTGGCTAGAGTGGTGGTGGAGGTATATGTAAGAATTGTCTTGCTTGGGTTTTGATGACCACTATTTATAACATTTCACTTGCCATTTCCGACCTTGTCCTTTGCCATGATTTTTCCTTGTGTCTTTATTGTCTCCACCATGAGTGTCTCTCTTAGTTTGTTGTTCTTGCTTCAAGGTAGTAAATTTTTTATAGACATGGCCAATTTTTTTAATTAAATTCAATCTTAAGATCAAGTTATTCTTGAGAGCAGCACAATATTTCATCAAGTTTTTATCAAGTACATTATTAAAATTTAACATCCCAATTATGTGACCTCAATAATTGTAATATCACATACACTTAATTTCCACATGTTAAAACCATTTGCCTTATTTTATATAACGAATTCCAAGCATTTGCATGGAAACACTTCTTGAATGTGTGACAATTACATAGGAGTAAATGAAAGAAATAGTTGTGCAGAATTTGATTGCGGCATCGGAAGGACTGAGTCAAATGGGAATGCATGCAGAACAACAATAATTCAGTCCAGATATTACTCTAAAAAAATTTCTTTAACTTTTGCAAATTGTCTTTGCTTGGAACTATGCTACCACCCTTCACCCGAATATCCCCTAAGAATTTTTTTTAATTTTATAGTAACCTAAAGTAACGAAAAGGGATGTTAAAGTTGGTGCAGGTATATATATTACATTACATATCTGCAACAAAATGGATATTGAAGCACTAACAGGAAGGAAAAAATCATAAAATAGATGCAGATAAAGAAAGGTAGAAGGAAGAAAACCTGAGTTGTTTGAAGATTAATGTTGATCCAAACTTTTGACAAACAATTTCTTAGAACTAATTCAACCATTTTTAAATTTGGTTGTGGTTTTGGACAAGAAAGTATGACAACCAATTTAAAAAAATAAATATTAGATTAAAAAATGCTTTCTTTTTCTTTGTTTGATGAAATTTATCTTTGAAGAAGAATATATATATATATATATATATATGAAGTGATCACTTTTGAAAAGATCGATATTTTCAATATAAGTTATGCTCTGTGTGATTTTTGGAGACAAAGTTTGAGTTATCAAAGAAATCATCATAGCATTACATCGTTTCCAAGCATAAAACATAACATTGTTTTGCATTAGTTCTACAATTTTATTATTGATAAACTTTAGTTTGTTCAAGAACGATACACCACTAGAAAAAAACACTTCTAGCAATAGTTAAAAACAACTTATAATGATGATTTTAGAACCATTGTTGATTTAGTTATTGTTAAAAATCAAATAATACGATAATGGTTGCAATTGTCATTGTTTTCATTAATATACAATAACAATCACAGTAGTAGCAGCATTACAATTGTTCTTCTTCTAGGGGAGACACAACCATTTTTCTTTTTCTTCTCTTATGAAGGTACAATTACATTCAAAAGTTTATCCATTTTAAAATTTATCCATTTTAGACAATGATTGACCTAGAACCATTGTCAAATATCTATATTAGCATTAAATTAATTACAAAATTGTCATCATCACCTTTTCGATGATGTCCCTTTTATAATTGTCATCACTTCTTCACGTTTGATTAACAAATAATCATTGTTAGAAATGATTTGAAAATTTCAAATTTATTATTGTTCCTTTTGTAAGGCGATTATTGAGAAATAATGGTTTAAAATACATTGTAAATGGTTACATTTATGCCAGTAATTGTTGGCTCCAATTAATGTAGGAGTGATGAGAAAAAATCCGAGACACCATAAAAAAATGGATTTCTTTTTATATTTTATTAATTACATAAAAATGAATTTAAATTCTAATTGAATATGTTTGTTGTTTGTAAGAAACTTTTAAATCACTATTACATTACTTGATTAAATAGGTTCTTAATGATTTTATTGAGAGTTTTTTTTCTTATTCTATCAAATGTTCCCTATTTGTGAATTTTTTTTTAATTTAATTAGATGTAAATGAACCATAAATATGTACTCCTATTCCTAAAAAATTTATCCCTACATAACCTATCAAAATTATGTGAAAGCCAATGGAGCGACTATCGAAGAATCTATAATTCCAATTTTTATTTATTTTTTCTAGTATGTATATAAATCGCAAAAACAGTCCAAGTAATAAAAGCCCAAGTTTCCTTTGAATCCTAATTCCAATATAATCCCATGCCTCATTACCCCTAGTGCTTCTGATATATACCTATTGTTAAAAAGATAAAACCTAGACTAATACTCAATTATCTGAGGGTGTAAGTAAACAAAATTCAATGAACAAGAAAGCATGAAAAGAAAACTCGAACTAACAAAAAGAGAGGGAAATAATTTGTATAATTATTTACATTATTTTTTTTTATCAGCATTTACATGCATTAGGTGAAAACCTCACGGGGTTATATATATATATATATATATATATATATATATATATATATATATATATATATAAAAAAAATATAAATAATAAAAAACACAAACACATAAAAATATCAAATTTTTATTTTATATCTAACGAGGAGAGAA
>Ga0123342_1011038_pt1 | contig 10076 bp, 10 predicted proteins | sample Turbeawhitnodule_FD_89960 | JGI IMG/M metagenome (GOLD analysis project Ga0123342, IMG submission 89960) | Root nodule microbial communities of legume samples collected from Mexico - Turtle bean Mexico white nodule | ecosystem: Host-associated > Plants > Roots > Nodule | place: Mexico: Nepantla...
CGGCTCGTCAGCAACCGCGGCGAAGGCTACAGCTCGGTGCGCGATCTCTGGCTGCGGTCCGGCCTGCAGAAATCCGTCATCGAGCGACTGGCGGATGCGGATGCGTTCCAATCGCTCAGATTATCACGGCGCGATGCGCTCTGGGCGGTGCGGGCGCTGGATGTGAAGAGCGCGGCCGAGGAGCTGCCGCTTTTCGAGCAGGCCCGTTATGTCGATCTCCAGGCCGAGCCGGCAACCAAGCTGCCGGAAATGCTGCCGGGAGAGCAGGTCATCGAGGACTATCGGTATCTCTCGCTGTCGCTGAAGGCCCATCCCGTCTCGTTCCTGCGCGAGGAGCTTCAAGGGATGGGTATCACGCGCAATGTCGATCTGTTGAAGGTCGCGAACGGGAAGAGGGTGACGATTGCCGGCCTCGTGCTGGTGCGCCAGCGGCCGGGTTCGGCCAAAGGGGTGATCTTCATGACGCTGGAGGACGAGACCGGCGTTGCCAATGCGATCGTCTGGAACAAGATATTCGACACATACCGTTCGGTTGTGATGGGCGCCCGGCTGGTGAAAATCCGCGGCCGGCTGCAAAGCCAGCACGGGGTGATCCATACCGTCGTCGAGCATATCGAGGACATGACGCCGGCGCTCGGGATCCTGCAACGCGAGGCCCGGCGCTTCGGGGTCTGCGAGCGGGCAGACGAAGTGCTGAGACCCGGTGGTGATCCGAGGCAGATAAAACTTGCGCAGGCGCAGGAGAGGGCGGAGCTGCCAAAACGGATGATTGCGACAGGCAGCAATTCCGGCGCGGCGGAGACGGCTGAGGTGATGCCGCGCGGACGCAACTTCCATTAAAATGCGTCGCACCGATCGGGATCCGGCGGCGCGCCTTCATTTGCCTTATGGCGTCATCACCCTGGAAGCACTGCATAATCTCGGAGGATAGGCATTGGATTGTCATTCGGACATCGCGTCCGATGATACGGGGCTCGAATTTTTTCTTGACAGCCACCATCTTCTTTAGCAGAAAACACGATAGTCAGTGTCATGTTTGGAATGAAGACGTGCTTGTCTGCAGCTGCAATTATATAACCGACAAGGAAATCCGGGAGGTTATCACCAACCTTCTCGATGAGGACTGTTGGCAGCTTATCGTGCCGGCGAAGGTCTACCACGCCATGGAAAAGCGCGGCCGTTGCTGTGGCTGTTTCCCCAACGTCGTCGACATCATTATCCAGACGACCGAGGAATATCACGCCCGTCGCCACTCGACGGAGACGGAAATATTTGATTTCATGTCCCGCTTGAAACAATTCCATGAGGAAAACAGGAGAGCGGACATTGAAAGGCGACAAAAAAGTCATCGAGCGGCTTAACGAGGCGCTGTTCCTCGAGCTCGGGGCGGTCAATCAATATTGGGTTCATTATCGGCTTCTTGAAGACTGGGGCTACACCAAGCTCGCCAAGAAGGAGCGCGCCGAATCGATCGAAGAGATGCACCATGCCGACCGGCTGGTTGCGCGCATCATTTTCCTTGAAGGCCATCCCAATCTGCAGACCCTTGCACCTCTGCGCATCGGCCAGAACGTCAAGGAAGTGCTGGAAGCCGATCTTGCCGGCGAATACGATGCCCGTGCTGCCTACAAGAAGTCGCGCGATATTTGTCACGAAGCCGGCGATTACGTTTCCATGAAGCTTTTCGAAGAGCTGCTGATGGATGAGGAAGGCCATATCGACTTCCTCGAAACGCAGCTCGAGCTGCTTGGCAAAATCGGCGAAAGCAAATACGGCCAGCTCAACGCCGATTCCGCCAACGAAGCCGAATAATATTCGAACGAGAAACCGGCCGTCCTGAGCGGCCGGTAGTCCCGCCGCTTGCTGCCGAGCGCAAGCGAGGCATTATCCCGGGATTTCAGTCTTCCGATTGCAGTGCTGCCAGATGCTCGAATTCGGCAACCACCTGGTCGTAGACGGCGCGCTTGAAGGGAACGATCAGGCCCGGCAGTTCCTGCATCGGCTTCCATTCCCAGGCATCGAATTCCGGCTCGTGGCCGCCGGGCGGCGGGTTGATGGCGATCTCGCTGTCGTCGCCCTCGAAGCGGAAGGCGAACCAGCGCTGCGTCTGGCCGCGGAATTTTCCTCTCAGCCCGATGCCGATCAGCGCCGGCGGCAGATCATAATTGATCCAGTCTCTCGCTTCGGCAAGCAGGGTCACCGTCTTGATGCCGGTCTCCTCGTAGAGTTCGCGGTAAGCGGCATCCAACGGATCCTCGCCCTTATCGATGCCGCCCTGCGGCATCTGCCACTGGTGCGGCGAGCCGTCATATTCCGAATTGCCGTCGGGGATGCGCCGCCCGGCCCAGACCAGGCCATCGCGGTTCAGGATCATCACCCCGACGCAGGGGCGGTAGGGCAGATCCTCGGCTTTTACGGTCGCCTGGCTCATCGTCTTCTCCGTTCAGCACTCTTTTCCCGAATTGCTCTCAAGGGTTCCGGGGGTCGTTGGAAAGGGCGGCGACGCCGACGATCTCGATGCCGCGCATCGCCGCCTCCTCGCTCCATTTGGCGATGGCGTCGACACTTTCATCGAAAGCCGAGGCGACGCCGATCGCCTGGCCGTTCTTGCGGGCGATGCGCTCGAGCTCATCAAGCTTCTTCAGGACGGCGTTGATATCGAGCTGGCCGTCGAGCTGCAGGTCGGCGAAGGCGTAGGGCATTTCGGTTCCCTTGGCGACAACAGCCGTCTTCGACTGCGCCGACGTGCCGTCGTCGAGGAAGAGCAGGCCGCGCTTGCCGATATCGCGCATGACAGGCTCCATCGCGTTGGAGTCCGAGAGGAAACGGCCGCCGAGATAATTCATGATGCCGGTATAATTGGTGATTTCGCCCATCGCCTTGTGAAGGTTCTCGATATTGCGGGCGACCGGCTTGGTGGTCAGCAACGTCTCAGGGCCGGGATCATTTGCCGGGTAATCAAATGGCTCGAGCGGCACCTGCAGCAGAATCTCGTGGCCGCCGCGGCGGGCCTCCTGCATCCAGCGCTGCAGGCTGTTGCCGCTTGCGGCAAAGGCGAGGGTAATTTCCTCCGGCAATTCAGCGATGGCGCGCTGCGTTCCGGTCTGGCTGAGCCCGAGGCCGCTGACGACGATGGCGATGCGCACGCCGCGCGCGCCGGACGAGGGGCGGGCAGATTGATCCATTGGCCGCCGGCCATCCGGACCGACGATCGGCAGCCTGCCGAAAGGCGTATCTTCGAGCAGCGTTTCATTCGGCTGTGCCGCCATGCGCGGATCCTGGCCGACCTGCATGGCATCGACCAGGACCGGTCCGCTGCCGTCGCGTGGGCGCGGACTGAATTTGGTGACGACCGAGCCATCGCCGGTGACCATCTGTTCGACATTGGCGCCCGAGCGCGGTTCGGCGCGTGGCATGCCGTCCGGCGCCCGATTGGCAGTTGTCGTCGATGGCTGAGTTGTATCGGAGGGCTTTGCGGCCTGCTCGGCCGCCGGCGGTTTGGTGCGTTCGAGCCCATCGCCGCGAAACGCCGTATAGAGCGAAAAGCCGCCTATCGCGAAAAGACAAAGACTGGCGGCGATGCGGCCAAGGCGCAAAAAACCTGGACGCTTGCGGCCGGTTTTGCGGTTGCGGCCCAGAGGCGTATGCAGGTCCGTTCCCAATTTTTCGCCCGCTCCAAAACCGGGAAACCGCAGAAAGGGTCAAGGCCGGGCGATATGCCCGGCCTTGAGATGATGCATTACTTGGCGACGACGGCCTTATCCGGGTTCGGCGGGAAGGCCGGATCGGTCTTCTTGCCGCGCAGCAGATCGAGCGCGTAGTTGAGCTGAACGTCGTCCTTCGGGTCCGGCGGCACATAGGCAACGGAGCCGGAACCTTCGTCGGTCTCGCTCTGGCCCTTGATATGGCCGCGCAGGCTGGATTCGCCTTCGGTCACCATCTTGCCCTGCAGTTCCTCCGGCAGCGGCTCCTCGACCTTGATGTCGGGGGTGATGCCGGTGCCCTGGATCGAGCGACCGGACGGCGTGTAGTAGAGCGCCGTGGTCAGGCGCAGCGCGCCGTTTTCGCCGAGCGGGATGATCGTCTGGACCGAACCCTTGCCGAAGGAGCGCGTGCCGAGAACGGTGGCGCGGCGCAGATCCTGAAGAGCGCCGGCGACGATTTCCGATGCGGAAGCCGAACCGCCATTGATCAGCACGATAACCGGCTTGCCATCCGTCAGGTCGCCCGGGCCGGCATTGAAGCGGCGGGTTTCATCGGGAGTGCGGCCGCGGGTCGAAACCACTTCGCCGCGCTGCAGCAGCGCATCGGAGACGTTAATCGCCTGGTCGAGCAGACCGCCGGGGTTGAGGCGCAGGTCGAGGACATAACCCTTCAGCTTGTCGGCCGGAACGGTGTCCTTGATCTTCTTGATCGCCTTTTCCATGTCGGGATAGGTCTTCTCGGTGAAGGCAATGATGCGGAGATAACCGACATCGTCCTCGACACGCGACTTGACGGCCTGGACGGCGACGACGTCGCGGACGATCGTCAGCTCGATCGGCTTGTCGGCACCCTTGCGGATCAGCGTCAGCTTGATCGGCGTGTTGACGGCGCCGCGCATCTTCTCGACGGCGTCTTCCAGCTTCAGGCCACGCACGGACTGGCCGTCGATCTCGGAGATATAGTCGCCGGCAAGAACGCCGGCCTTGGCGGCGGGCGTATCGTCGATCGGGGTGATGACCTTGACGAGCTCGTCTTCCATCGTGACTTCGATGCCGAGACCGCCGAACTCACCCTTGGTCTGGGTGCGCATGTCTTCGGCGTCTTTCGCATTCATGTAGCTCGAATGCGGGTCGAGCGAGGAGAGCATGCCGTTGATGGCGTTCTCGATCAGCTTGTCTTCGGCAGGCGGCGTCACATACTGGGCGCGCACACGCTCGAAGACATCGCCGAACACCGAGAGTTCCTTGTATGTCGAGGATCCGGCCGCTTCCGCCGGCACACCCGCCGAGTAAATGACGCTCATGGCGGTCGCACCCATCAATGCGCCGACCAGAACAAGAGAAGCCCTACGAATCATTGCGTGCCTTTCCAGTGTCTTTGGCGGTCCACCATGGTCGGGAATCGACCGGTTTACCGTCCTTTCGAAATTCAATGTAAAGCGTTGGCCGGTCCGTTTCCAGCGCCAATGCAGTTGCGCTTGCCACTCTTTTCGCGCCCATCACGGCGAGCGGCTCGCCGGAGAAAACGAATTTTCCCTGACGGGTATTGATCGTATCCATTCCCGAGAGAACCAGGTGGTAGCCGTCGCCGGTGTCGAGGATGATCATCTGGCCGTAACTGCGGAAAGCGCCGGCGAAAACCACCAGGCCATCGGCCGGCGCCGTCACCACGGTTTCCGGATTGGTGGCGACCGTCATGCCCATGGCTTCGTGCCCGGTACCGTCGGCATCGCCGAACTGGCGCAGGATATCGCCCGCAACGGGCACCTCCAATTTCGCCTTCAATTCTCCGAACGGATATGCGGGGGCAATGCGGTTTTTATCGGGCACACCGCTGTCGGCCAGGGCCTTGGCCTGGGCGCGCTGCTCGTCGGTCATCAGCTTGCGGTTTTCCTCCGCCTGGCGGGCGGCTGCGGCGGCATCCCGCACCGAAGCGATCTCGGATTCCATCGAGGCAACGAGGCCCTCAAGGCTGGTCGCCTTGCCGGCCAGTTCCTCGGAGCGCTTTTTCTCGGCCGTGAGATCAGCGGCATTGCTGCGGCTGAGCTTGTCGTTTTCGGCAAGCAGCAGATCCATGCGCCGCTCTTCCTCGATCCCGTTCGTCATCGTCGCTGTCAGGTCGGCCTTCGCGGCAGCGCTGGCGGTCTGCAATGCGGCGAGGCTTGCAAGGTCGGCGGCAAGCTTGTCGGTCTCCTTGCGGATGCCCGGCACGACGGCGCCGAGCAGGATGGCGCTGCGCACCGAGGCGAGCGCATCATCGGGGGTGACCAGCAAAGCGGGCGGCGGGTTGCGACCCATGCGCTGGAGAGCTGCCAGCACCTCGGCCAAAAGGCCACGGCGTTCGTGCAGCGAACGGCGGATGCCATCCTGCTTGACGCCGAGATCGGCAAGCTTCTTCTCGCTTTCGAGGATCTGCTTCTCGAGCCCCTTGCGGCGGGCGGCGGAATCGATCAGCGCCTGGCGGATGCTTTGCGTGCTCTTTTCCAGATCGGCGATGCTTTGCTGGAGTTCGCTCACCTTGTCGGAGGAAAGACTTATGGTTTTCGACAGGGTTTCGAGTTCGGCACGGGTCTGGTCGCGTTTGGCGGTGAGTTCGGCGGCCGGATCGGGCGGCGGCCCGGCTGCCGGCTGGGGCGCGGATTGCGCCGACGCTTCCGGGGCTGCATCCTGCGCCCGGACGATGAAGGGATTTGCCGCCACGACGATGACCGCGACACCAAAACCGGCCGCAATAGCCGGCAGGATCATGCGGTGTCGCTTGGTTGCTGTTGTCGTCATGCGGGTCTGGGCACTCTTTCAAATCTCGCGGAGCCTAAGCTGATTTGGCACGCTTTGCCAGAAAGTTCGAAGCAGAATGGTCCGGCGGCTCAACACGGCTGCGTGACAATGCGACGCATCAGACGCGGTGATAGGGGTGGCCGGACAGGATGGTGACGGCGCGATAAAGTTGTTCGGCGATCAGCGTGCGGACGAGCTGATGCGGCCAGGTCAGTTTGCCCAGGCACAGCGTGGCGTCGGCACGGTCGTAGAGGGAAGGATCGAGGCCGTCGGCGCCGCCGATGGCGATGGTCAGGTCGCGTTTACCCTGGTCGCGATAGGAGCCCAGCAGGTTGGCGAAGGCTTCGCTGTCGAGCCCCTTGCCGCGTTCATCGAGAAGAATGAGGATGCTGCCATCGGCAAGCGATTTCAACAGCAGTGCCGCCTCCTCGCGTTTGCGGGTTTCCGCGTTGGAGGCGCGGCTTTCGGCGACTTCGGCAACACGGGTAAATTCGAGGCCGACGGCAGGACCGGCCTTGGCGAAACGGTCGAAATAACGGGCCGCAAGATCCTTTTCGGGGCCGGACTTCAGCCGTCCCACCGCAAAAAGACCAACTCGCATGCATCCGCTCCTTGCTGATGCGGCACGTCGGGCGCACGAGGCGCCGCCGGCCGGTTTCTCATGTTTCCGGCCAGCCAATGCCACATTTCAAGCGCCGGACAAATGCCGGCCGCCTGTCAGTGCCGTGTTTCTTCATCCATATCCGGAGCCGCCCACATCTTTTCGATGTTGTAGAACTCGCGGATTTCCGGGCGGAACACGTGCACGATAATGTCACCGGTGTCGATCAGGACCCAATCGCCGCCTTCCTGACCTTCAACGCGGGCCGTGCCGAGGCCGTCGTCCTTAAGGTCGGTCAGCAGATGATCCGAGATTGCCATGACATGCCTGTTCGAGCGGCCGGAGACGACGATCATGTAGTCTCCCAGCGCCGATTTTCCGGCAATGTCGATGGTGACGATATCTTCAGCTTTGGAGTCCTCGAGGCTGGCGAGGACGGTTTCTAGGGCGCGGGCGGCGGCATCGGCGCCACGTTCCGCACTCTTCGGGATAACGGCGAACGTTTTTCCCTTGGCGTGTACTGTTGTCAGTTTATTCCCTTTCCTGGAGTGACAAACCATGCACAACACGAGATCCGATCGAGACCGGATCATGGTTAAGATAGGCATCAAACCATTAATGTTTCAAGACGTGCTAAGATACAGATCGAGCAAAAAACCGATCCGGCGTCCGAATTGAAGAATATTGCCACGCGGGCTGCTTGTGCGGGCGGTGTACAGTTTCCATGCCGCAGCGTAAAGTGCGGCAAATTCCACGATCTCCGGATTCGATGACCGACTCAGCCGCAAAAACCCTCGTGCCCGTCCTGCGAATCAGCTTCCCGGACGAGGATCGGCTCGGCCATGGCAAGATGGAACTGCTGGAACATATCCGCGCGACCGGATCGATCTCGGCGGCGGGGCGGGCGATGGACATGTCCTATCGGCGCGCATGGCTGCTGGTCAGCGAGATGAACCGGATGTTCTCAGAACAGGTAGTGGAATCGCAGCGTGGCGGCCAGAAGGGCGGCGGCGCGGCGCTGACGCCGTTCGGCGAGGAATTGCTCGAGCGTTTCCGCCGGATGGAAAAGACGATGCGCACGAGCCTTTCCGAAGATCTCGCCTGGCTTGAGGCCAAGCGCCACCTGAAGTCCGGCGAGCGCGGCTGATCAGGCCTCGAGGGCAACCGTCTTGATGACGGCGAAGACGGTCTTGCCGGGCCGAAGATCGAGGCGTTCGCAGGACAGCGCGGTGATGCGCGAAAGAATGGCGTCGCCGCCGCAATCGAGCCGGATTTCCACGGTTCCGTCCTCGCTAGGGGACATCTGTTCTATCCTTGCTTCCAGGATATTCAGCGCGCTGAGGCCCTCGGGCCTTGTTGTCGCCAGCATGACGTCGCGGGAGGGAACGCGGATGCGCACCGGTTTGCCCGGCGTTAGGGCCGCGCCGGGGATATGCAGCTGGCAGGATTTCAGTGCGACGGTCGACAGCCGGTGAAGCGCGTCGAAGCTTTCGACCGTGCCCTCGAGCAGTGAGCCCGCCTCTTTCCGGTCGGCCGCCGCTGAGGGGCGGCTCAATATGTCGACGGCCGGGCCTGTCGCTTCCACGTTGCCGTCGCTGAGGACGACCACCTGGTTTGCCAGCCGCGCTACCTCGGTGATCGAATGGCTGACATAGACGATCGGAATGTCCGTCTCGTCCCGCAATCGCTGGAGGTAAGGCAGGATCTCCGCCTTGCGCGCCGCGTCGAGGGCAGCGAGCGGCTCGTCCATCAACAGCAGCCGGGGTGCTGAGAGAAGGGCGCGGCCGATGGCGACGCGCTGCTTCTCGCCGCCGGACAGTTTTGCGGGGCTGCGCTCCAGCAACGGCTCGATGCCGAGCAGGTCGACGATGCGATCGAAGTTTTCGCCGCGTGCCGCTCTCGCCGCGAACCAGCGGCCATAGGAGAGATTGGCGCGGACGCTGAAATGCGGGAAGAGCCGGGCCTCCTGGAAGACATAACCGAAGCGGCGGCGATGTTTCGGGACGAAGGTGCCGGCTGCGGTTTCGGTCAAGGCTTCGCCGTCCAGAATAACGCGACCCTCGTCCGGGCGGGCGAGGCCAGCGATGATGCGGATCAGCGAGGTCTTGCCCGAGCCGGAGCGGCCGAACAGCGCGGTAACGCCGCGCTCCGAAGTGAAGGCGGCGTTGAGCGAAAAGGCGCCGAGCCGCTGTTTTGCTTCGACGATCAGCGTCATTCCGGATCGATCCTTTGGCCGGCGAGACGGGCGAGGAATTCGGAGGCGAGCAGGGCTGCCATGGAAATGATGATGGCGACGAGCGTCAGGCGTAGCGCGCCGGCATCGCCGCCCGGCACCTGGGTGAAGGTGTAAATCGCGGCCGACAGCGTCTGGGTTTCGCCTGGGATATTGGAGACGAAGGTGATCGTCGCGCCGAATTCCCCCATCGCCTTGGCGAAGGAAAGGATCATGCCGGTGATGATGCCGGGCAAGATCAGCGGCAGGGTAATCGTCAAAAAGACCCAGGCGGGACCGGCGCCGAGCGTTCCGGCCGCCTCTTCCAGCTTGCGGTCGACCGCCTCGATCGACAGGCGGATGCTGCGCACCATCAGCGGGAAGGCCATGACGGCACAGGCAAGCGCCGCGCCCGTCCAGCGGAAAGAAAGGACGATGCCGAGATACTGGTCGAGCAGACTGCCGATCGGACCGCGGCGGCCGAACAGGATGAGGAGAAGGAAACCGGTGACGACGGGAGGCAGGATCAGCGGCAGATGAACGATGCCGTTCAGCACCGACTTGCCCCAGAAGCGGCCGCGGGCCAGCAGCAAAGCGACGAGAATGCCGAAGGGCAGGCTCGCCAGCATGGCGACGATCGAGACGCGCAGGCTGAGCAGGATCGCCGTCCATTCCTCGTCGCTCAGGCCGAATATATTCAAATGCGGTGTCTCCCTTGAAATCCAAGGCATGTTGAGGCGAGCCGAGACCAGCCCCTCATCCGCCTGCCGGCACCTTCTCC
>Ga0123342_1011039_pt1 | contig 10073 bp, 4 predicted proteins | sample Turbeawhitnodule_FD_89960 | JGI IMG/M metagenome (GOLD analysis project Ga0123342, IMG submission 89960) | Root nodule microbial communities of legume samples collected from Mexico - Turtle bean Mexico white nodule | ecosystem: Host-associated > Plants > Roots > Nodule | place: Mexico: Nepantla...
GTGGGATTGAAATGAAATCCAATGATTGTGATTGAAAATAGATCCATGTGTGGTCTATATGAATGATGAAATTGATATTGAAATTTTATATGACAACATTTAAAGAAATGTTTATAAATGATTCGTTTGATTGGTTCTTTTTACAAAAAAAAAAATAGATAAGATATGAAATTTCTTTTCACTAGCTTACTCTTGCTGTGTTTGAACTGCGATGACTGTACTAGGTACATGAGCAGATGATATTACAGGGTGTAGGAGGGTCTTAAGAGCTTTAGGGTGTTGATTTGAAACTTATATGGTAAATATTTATATTTCTATATGTCATAATCATGTATTAGGAATGTTTTGAAAAACTCTAATTTTGTAAGGATAACGTTTTAAATAGTTAGATGTATTTTCGGGGTGTTACATAAATTTTCAAATGGCATTACAAATTTTGATATATATAAACTGCTAATTTAAAGTTTGAAAATCTTATAATATTGTAATAATAAATTATTTAGTGTTCATGGATTTATTTAAGCTTATCTACAATTTATACTTAAAAATAAATTTTGTGATAATGAATTTATTTATTAAATTATAACATGTTTTTTGTTTAAAGAATGAATTATAGATATTAAAAGGTAAAAATTTCTATTATATATATAACCGTTATTTCTAATAGATTAAATACTTAATAGTTTTGAAATAAAAGTAAATTATAAAAATATATTTTTTAAATTAATTAATTAATTATTTTTTATTAAAACATGAATAATCTTAAATACATGTTATAATCACTATTGAAATCAAAATATATTATTAAATTATAAAAAATATTTTTACTAAAAGTAATTATAATAATAAATAATGTGTTTTTAATTTTGTTGTCTCTGTAATGTTTTTATTGTGTAGGTAGTTGTTTTTATTAAAAATAATATTTGAATTTGAGAAAAAGTAGTTACGTAAAAGGTAAAATTGTAAGAATTTGGATTCTTTATATGTTTTCAAATTCAATACTTTTAAAATCCAAATTTTCTTTCTAAAATCAATAATTATTAATCTATTTTTTTTATTATTGTAAAGGGTAAAACCAGATATACAAGACGAACCGAGATAGTATAATCTTTAAATGGTAGAAAATAACATAAATTTATATATTATATAATTATGAATTATATATATAAATATGTTTCAGTTTTGTTCTTGAAATATAAAGATATTTTTCATAACTTGTTTAAAATGATTATTTTTTATTTTTATAATTATATTATATAAAGGTATTTTTCATAACTTGTTTAATTACAATAATAAATTTAATATATGAGAGCTTGTTTAAAGGAAGAAGTGATTATATATACTTCACATATTCAATACTCAATTTTACCAATTTTCACTTAAATTATTATCAGTATGTTATAAGGAGGATCTAGCTCAATTCAATATATCCCTCACTCAGATGTTCAATTTTATGGATAAAAAATATTATCTCTAATTAAATGTAATTTGTAATAATTTTCAAACGTCAATTTTATAATAATATACAATAATTATGATAAAAAAATATATATAATAAATTTGAATAAAATGTAATTGTTTTTTTTTAAAAAATAAAATCTATTCGGGTAACAAAAATATTTAAATTTAAAAATAACTGCTTTAATTCGTTTAGAATATAAATAACTTGTTTATAGAACATATTCAAAGCACATATACCTTAAACATACACTGATAATATTTATTAATGATGATTAATTGATAATAATATATAATAATTTATGTTTTAATATTTATATTTAATGATTTGACTATACTGTATATTCAATTAATATTATATTTATTGTTATTATATTAGAACGTTTTAGGATTTTAAATGACGTTAATAATATTTGAAGACAAAGGTGATTAAGGACGTGTGATTTTAGTAAAATAATTTCGAGTTTTAATATTCAACGTACTATATAAATTGTATAAAAAATAGTATACTTGGATGAACAATGTCCAAAAAATAATCAATTGTAACTCAAAAATTATAAAATATATTATTTTCTGTATTTTTTACTCTAGAGATAAATGTATAATTAGATAAATGTTTTTAGACTAATTTATTATTTTTATAAAATATATTTTTTATAATTAGATAAATGTATAATTAGATAAATGTTTTTAATAACTATGAGACCAACTGATGTTCCTGGAGAGCAGGTAAAAATGTAAGTGTTTCCATTCTAAGTAAGTGACACATTAAAAGACTAAATCTATCTACAATCAACCCTAAAAAGTATTTATGTACACTTTGTATTGTTTTTGTTGTGTTCTTCATCTTCAAGGTTTTATATATATAGTCTTCTGAAATGTGATCGTTGAAGCTTTGTAATGTCCATTCTTCACATAGTCAAAATAGAAGCTGTTGCTCTGATTGATTCTTCCGCACCTTGAACGTGTGAGTATTTCAAAATCTTATTTTATATTCTTTAAATGTGAACGTTTTAGCTTTAATCTTCTTAACTTGATCAACTGTAGAAATATGCCATATTGTTCTTCTTCAAAAACATTACCTTTGTTGTAATTTGGCGTCTTTAACATATACTTGTCCTTTCAAATTATTTCTTTATCTTTATCTGTATAAACTTGAACTTTAAGGCTTTTGCAATTTTGGACATGAATCTTTCTCTTTTCAGCATTGTTCATTGTCTTCTTTGTATTAGACACTCAAATAGGAAAGTTTATATATGAGTCTTTTAATGTGTTGTATCACTTGTTTGTAAACGTCTTTCTCTTTGAAATCTTAGTTATTAGCATCTTGAAATGGCTTCAATATTCATCAATGCAAGTATCTCTTCTCAACTTCATCTCTTTCCTGTTAGATGGCCAATAAGGAAACTTCATATGTCAACTTCATACACATTGCTCCTTGCTTGTTAGACGTTGTTCCTTTAACCATTTCTAGAAACATTATAATTATCAATGGACATAATAATCATCATAATAAAACATGGGTATCACTGAATAATACTTTTAATATCTTCGAATTATGGAGACCTTATATTCTCAAAATACTAATCTGTCACGTGTAAGCTCCAGTGGTTGTCTAAGTGAGCTTCGATATAAACCATAACATAAATTTTAACCATTAAACGATTCTTCCTTAGAAAGAAAACTTGTGTTTCCAGCTTTGTGCGGGTTTTATATTTCCTTTAATAGCTTATCGGAACAAAATACAAATTAGAGAATAATTTAATTTACAATATAATTTGTGGGAATCACCAAAACAATATTTTTGAATTTCTTCTCATTATATAAACTTTTTATATTCAATTATTCCAGAGTTAATTCTGTATTAAAAAAACTTTCCAAGTTAACATTGATCCAAATCATTGAAGTGTAATTAATATCTCATTAATTATATTTCAAAAAATATTTGATATAGAAACAACCGGTTTGAATGGATTTCATGATTCACAAGCCTATATATCCTTCATCCTCACTATAAACAACCGGTTTAAACGAGATTTCAATCGATAGTTTTTCTGCAAACAGTTGTAATTGCTTTGATTGTTTGGCTTCCCTGATTGCTCCTTCTGTGATTGTAGATAAAACTTCATTCTTAGCCAATCTTTGCGAAAATCTTTTGTCAAACAATTCACCTCCCCTCTTGTTCAGACCATTCATTCTAACACTTTATTCATAATATATCTCTTTCTTCATCTCTCCTTAAATTCCTAAAAATAACCCAAAATTGAGAATAAATAATTCTATTAATCTCGTCACACCAAAATATATTATTAAATTCTATTTTTTCAAATTAGGCTTGGGTCATAGCTTATAAAAAATTAAAATTAATAAATGTCTAAGTTTTTGCATTAAATCAATAAATGCATTATCCAGTGATTTTGATAGGATTCTCTAGGCAACTTGATGGTGCAACTCTGAAGTTGCTTCAACAAATTGGCTAAGGAATTGCATAGGAAAACTTATATCCGGTCTAGTATTGACCAAATACAACAGTCTTCCAATGACTCTTCGGTATGCAGTATTATCATGCACTAGAGTGTTTTGATAAAATAATCTCTCATTTTTTCTTGACCATGGATGTTCTAGCTGGTTTGGTACTCAACATACCTGCATCAGACAAAAATTTAATAGCCTAAAGGGCTTGAGTAAGCAAAGAAAACAGAGGCCCAAAAAGGGAGAGAACGTTAAAAAGCTTCATCGTCTAATCTTCGCCTAACACATTCTCTCAACGAACTTCGTTTGATATATATCTTTGTTTGACGAGTTCTTCGTCTTATGTGATGTTATTTCATCTTATGGTCTTTTATCCTTTTTATTATTCACTTTGACTATATTCATTTCAAGAGTGAACATGAAGACTAGATCGTCTACACAACATTTACACAGTTTTGTCTAACAACCTTTTCTCATATTGTATCGTCTAGTGAGTCTCGCTCACTTTCTCTTTTATTTTTGTCTAATCTTGTGATACACATGAATAAGCTTTTCATATCATAATACACCTTATGGTGTTTGTTATCATCAAAACATGTAGGCACGTAATCATGAGATTATCTAATGAGTATTGTTTCGTCTACTAAGTCAATACCAACTAATTTCTAAACTTGAATAAACCGAATCATCTACAATTTAATTGAAATTAAAGATGGACTACTCTATTACATGGATTCTTTATTCCTATACCATGACAATATTTAAAAAGTTTATTGTGAAAATAGAAACCATGTTTAAAGTAATTTTTATTCCTTTAAGTATAATCATTAACTATAACAACTCATTCAACCATACAAATAAAACAAAATTCATTAATTCAATTTATATTTTGTGTATTTAAAAAGTATAAATTAATTTTATATTTTTAAAATTACTCAAATTATATATATATATATATATATATATATTTATATTCATGATTCACATTATATCATCTTAATACTTCGACTCACAATTTACATATCACTTTCTTTCTTTGGAGAACATGTTCTAATTGTTTTTCTTAATAGAATTTGATGATAACGTTTTAAAATAAAAATTAAATGAAGATCTAAGAATTTTTCTTGATAATAGTTAACAAATAATATTTATTGATCAAGATTTATTTCTCGCAATTGTGTAGAAATATCATTTCTTCTAACAATTTCTCACTCATGTTACAAATTATAACTTTTTTTTGCACTCTTGCATGCAAGTATTCATCACGTTCTTCACAAGATCATGAGAACCTGAGAAGCAAGTAAAGTCAATGGTCAAAATCATAACCAAGTAAAGTCAATTATAAAAATCATAAAAAGAATAATTAATGAAATCAAATATAGAGAAAAAATTTAAAACCCTGAAAATAAGTAGATATTTTAAGAATGTACATACCGATGTTGATGGCAATGGACTTCATTAAGCGACAACTAGTAATACAATTAGAAATAGGATCAGAGGATAGTTGACTGCAATGTGATTGACAGTCTTCCATACATTTTGAATATAATTTAGGAAATGGTTGTTGAGGTTCACATTTGAATGCACACTTGACTTTGCATAAAACTCCATCAATTTTGTTATCTAATTCGGCTTGTGTAAAACTTAATAGAAACATGAGCATGATTATAATTCCAAAAATTTTCATTTCAAATTTTCCCAGCACTCTTTTCTAAATTCTTTCTAATGATCTAAAATTTGTATAAAATGTTAGATCTCTCTTGTGGTAATTCAAGAAAGCGAATTTATAGAGAAAACATTATCTTACTCTTTGAAAATATTTAATTAGTCAAATATACATTACTAAAAAAATATATTAATATAATGTACATATTAATAATTTATTTACTATTTTCTTCTATAATTAATATTAATATATGTAACGAATGTAACATTTGGACTAAATAGTTTGTAAATATCAAAGCCGATTTAATGATATATATATATATATATATATATAATATTATATGCATTATATATATAATATTATATGTATATAATATTATATGTATTATATATATTTACTTGTATTTAACAAAAAAATTCATAAGTGCATTATTAAAAAAATGTAACCAGTTTAAATGTGTCTTTTTATTATAAATTTATAAAATAAGAAAAAAATATGGAAATACATAATTTGTCTCTAATTATCTGGATGTATACTATATTTGGTAAATGTAATGCTTAATAGTTTTCAACCGTCAAATTTATCATAATATACATTAATTTTGTATTTTCTAAACATAATACATTTATTAATTTCAATCAAATGTAACTATTATACAATAAAAGCTTCATATTGTATATATAATAATATAATAAAAAATTCATTTGAAGTAACTTCTTTATTCTTTTAAATATAAATAACGGGTTATTAGAACATATTCGAAGCCTATACTTTAAATATGTACCGATAATATTTATTAAGGATGATAAAATGATTATAATATATAATAATTTATGGTTTAATATTTATATTCATTGATTTGACTATACGGTATATTTATTTTTTATGCATAAATTTTTTGTTATAATACTATATTTTAAATTATACGAGGTTTAGCATACTTGCTTATCCTTTATATTATTAAAATAAAACAGATTTAATAATTATTGATTTTAAAATGAAAATTTGGATTTATAAAATATTGAATTTGAAAACAGATAAAGAATCCAAATTCTTACAATTTTACCCTTTACGTAACTACGTTTTCTCAAATTCAAATAATTATTTTTAATAAAAAAGTTACCCATACAATAAAAAAATTACAGACAACAAAATTAAAAGAAAGATATTTATTTTTGTAATTACTTTTAGTAAAAATATTTTTTTATAATTTAATAATATATTTTTATTTCAATAGTGATTATAACAACATGTATTTAGATTATTCATATTTTAATAAAAAAATAAAAAAATAATTAATTTAATAAAATAAATATTTGTATAATTTACTTTTATTTCAAAAATATTAAATATTTAATATTTTAGAAATAACTGTTATATATATATATAATAGTAATTTTTACCTTTTAATGTGTATAATTTATTCTTTAAACAAAAAACATATTGTTATAATTTAATAAATAAATTCATTATCAAAAAATTTACTTAGTATAAATTGTAGACAAGCATAAATAGATCTATTTTTGCTGGTTGACTTGCTCGCCTGTTGACTCTAGTGACAAGCACTAGCCCCTGTTTTTCTTTTGAGAATCTGTTCTACCTCTTGTTGCTCTGGAACGCGGCTCCGTTGAAATAGAGGGGGTCCTACTTATTCATTGCACTCTGGCGATCAAGTCAGTAAAGAGCTTACTAGAATTTAAGAAGTATTTAATTTCAGTCTTAGAAACAACGTACCTTAACTTGCGGTCTCAAACCCCTTTTATAGCTTACCTCTTGTAACAACTTTCTATCACGAGAATTTAATCTCAACTGAAAGCATACACAACAAGAGAAACACATTATGTTCAGGGGCGCCTTCTCTCAAGGTGCTACAATAGAAAAGAATCTTATCTCCAAGGGTTTACTTCCAAACGGGACCCAATCACATGGCCCTACAACCGAGTTGACCTGCATGTCCCATGCACCGAGATCCGACCACCGAGTGCTCTGGTCCAGTACACAAGCCCCCCAGGCTCGAGCTGATCTTGCTTCAGCGAAGAGACTATTCGCGTGCTCTAATGGCTTACTTGTCATTCTCACAATGGGCAAACGTGACACAACGCACGAAGCGTTTATGATGTGACATCTCACCATACTTAATCGTAGATGCACACGTGGCATTTTCATCTACGGTGGAAAGGCGTTGCTGCTTGTCATTCCTACATTTGTTTAAGTTAACGTTTGAAAGCCTTCTCCACTAACTGTTTCATTTCTCCTATACTTGCAAACCCTTCGCGCCTCTCTTAGACTCATTACGCCTCCTTCGTGAACCTGGGAAAACTCCTCTTCCTCAATCGCTCCTTGAAACAAGGTACTTCCTTTTGTTCAACCCATTACTCTACTCCTGTATTTGCATGATGCCTGTTTGGAATATTTTTTGCGATCACACTACCTGAGCTAGGTTTGTTTTGGATTTATTCTTTTCTGCTTATGCTTGTCGTTATTTTTGTTGGTTATATGTTTCCTTGCATGTGGTTTTCTTTGCCTGAATGTGTGTTTGCACTTGCTTGTGTTTGTATTTCTAGATACTCTTCTGCATCTTGAACGTGTGAGTATTTCAAATTCTTACTTTATATTCTTCAAATATGAACGTTTTAGCTTTAATTTTCTTAACTTGATCAATTGGAAAAATATGCCACATTGTTCTTCTTCAAAAACATTATCTTTGTTGTATTTTGCACATCTTCATATACTTTTCCTTTCAAATTATTTCTTTATCGATATAAACATGAAGTCATGGCTTTCACAATTCAAGTTATTTAATGTGTCTTTTTATTATAAATTTAATAAAATAAGAAAAAAATACGGAAATACATAATTTATCTCTAATTATCTCTGGATGTATACTATATTTGGTAAATGTAATTCTTAATAGTTTTCAACCGTCAAATTTATCATAATATACATTAATTTTTAATTTTCAAAACATAATAAATTTATTAATTTCAAGAAAATGTAACTATTATAAAAAAAAAAGCTTCTATTTGTATAATAAAAATATTTATTTGAAATAACTTCTTTATTATTTTATAATATAAATAACTGGTTATTAGAATATATTCGAAGCCTATACTTCAAATATGTACTGATAATATTTATTAAGTATGATAAATTGATAATAATATATAATAATTTATGGTTTAATATTTATACTCAGTGATTTGACTATACTGTATATTTAATTTATGTAGAATTTGTTGTTATAATACTATATTTTAAATTATATGAGGTTTAGGATACTTGTTTACGTGATTAAGAATGTGTGTTTAATAAAACGATTTAGAGTTCTACCATTCTAAGATATCATATAAATTAATTATATGGAAAATAATATGCCTGGTCATAATGTCTAAAAAACATCTGAATATATACTTCAAAAATTGTGATAAAATGTTTTATTTTCTATATTTTTACTGTAAAGATGAAATGACCTACACGACACTTCCTTAAGCCATTAACTACCTTCTTAAACGATTAACCTCGGGTAAGTTTGCTTAACTAGAGTTCTGGTAGCTTAAGGAGCAAGCTACCTCCATCCTCTTCATCTATAAATAGCTCAAATGAACCTCATGTATTCAGATTTTCATTAATTGAATGAAGTATTCTCTCACAAATCTTCTTTTGCTAATAGAGAGCCTTCTAGACCTAATGAAAACCCTAAAAAGTTGGTCTCACCTTTTTCTTCTTCCTAGCACCTAAATCAATGTCAAACCTCACTAATTGCCTCTCTTAGTGCAAACCTTCAACCATCCATCTGCCACTCCATGAATTCACCAATCCACCTCCTTGAATTGCATCACAAGTTGTTTTATAAACCCTCTTTTATGAAAAATATTATATTGGATGAATCATACTACTTATTTATCAAAATTCATCCAATTTAATTTGATGCATTTCATAAATGTGATAAAAATATAAATGTCTCTTTCAAAAAGAAAAAAACTATTATTCTCTTCTAAAAAAATAAGTCAAATATAAGAAAAAGGTTGAATTTTGTTTTCAGACTTTATAAATTTTTCGCAATGTATTCTCTGATAATTCGAAGCTAAATGATAATTTTGGTTTGATAGACGATCTTAAAAAAAATCATTTCTAAGGTTTGCTTCACAAATATCTCCTTTCATTAATGTAGTATGACTATAACACCCCATAATTTACATATAACTATTACAATACCGGTTCTACATATTTTTATACAAGCTTACAGTTTTTCAAAATATTCCTAGTACGTGATTATGACATATAGAAATACAAATATTTACAATATAAGTTTCAAAATCAACGCCTTAAAACTCTTCTGATCCTCAGACACCTATAAGATCATCTGCTCGTGTACATAGTACAGTCATCGCAGTTCAAACACAACACAAAAAGCAAGGGTAAGCTAGTGAAAATAAAATTTTATAATATACGCAATTAAATCAAAAGAGAAAACCAA
>Ga0123342_1011040_pt1 | contig 10072 bp, 3 predicted proteins | sample Turbeawhitnodule_FD_89960 | JGI IMG/M metagenome (GOLD analysis project Ga0123342, IMG submission 89960) | Root nodule microbial communities of legume samples collected from Mexico - Turtle bean Mexico white nodule | ecosystem: Host-associated > Plants > Roots > Nodule | place: Mexico: Nepantla...
AATATTTTTATTAATAGTATTTATATTATTAATGTTATTATTACTAATATTATTAATTTTGTTATATAACTAATATCATTAATACTATTATTATTATTATTAATATTATTAATATAATACTAATTATATTATTTAAATTATTATATTAATATTGTTAAATTTTTAATACTAATAATATGTATATTTATTAGTTATGGTTATTATTATTTATGAATATTAATTATGATTTTATAATTTTTTCATATTATAATAATATTTTTAATATTATGTATATAATTATTATGATAATAGTTGGTAGGTAATAGAGATCCGTGGGTGATAGTTCGTAGGTAATAGAGATTTGTCGGTAATAGTTGATAGGTAATAGATATCCGTAGGTAAAAGTTGGTAGGTAATAAGATCCGTGGGTAATAGTTGGTAGGTAATGTTGAATTTACCTACGGATTCAGAATCTGTGTGTAATAGGTAATGTTGTTTGTAGGTAATGTCCGTAGGTAATGCTGAATTTACCTACGAACTCAGATCCGTGGGTAAAAATTCGTAGATAATACTGATTTTTTTTGTAGTGACCTTCTAATCACGAATTAGCTTTGCTGACTTTGGTTAAGCGTAATTGGAGTTGTGATTTCGGTCGGCCATATGAACATGGGCCTTTACCTTGATCGACTCAGTGATGAGAACCGAGACGTGACATCAATCGTACGGTCTTCACCGATACAATTATTATATCTAGTTGTAGGTGTAGAACATGGAAACTTTGATGAAACCAAATCTGTGATGAGTACTTGATTCTTTGTTGCTTTGATTGAAGCTTAGTTCTAGGGTGTTTAGAATTTGTGTAAAGTTCATTCTTAATCCTATGCACAAGCTGAATCAATCTGTTTTTGAAAGAGAAAAATGTTTTTCTAAGCCAAGTGAAAAACAACCGGTTGATTTCAAGGTTTAGTCGGTTGTTTTACACCCAGCTTGTTTGAAGGTTTTCATAACTGATTTTGACTTGGTTGACTAACTGTCAAAAGCAATTCAACCGATTAAAACGACATTCAACCGGTTGATTGTCATATTTCTTAACAGCTTTTCAAAAACCTATTAATTATGTTTTAAGTTGATTTAAAATTGTTTTGTTAACCTGTAAGGTCAGAGGTTGTTCTGATTGTGGTTGTGTGAAAAACAAAGAGGGTGAATGTTCTTGTGTGGTCAAGATAATCTCTTTGTGGTGTTGAGTGTTTGTAATTTGTAATTGATTGCTAGTGGAATACCCAGTGGTTTTCTGGAGACTGAATGTAACTCAGGTGTTGAATGAACCAGTATAAATTGATTGTGTAATCTCTCTCTTACTCATTACAAACTGTTTGATTTGATTTTTTTTTCTCTGCTGCTATAAACATTCGGTTAAAACAAAATTTCAATTGATTGTTTCTCTGCAAACAATTTTAATTGCTTTGATTGTTTGGCTTCCCTGATTGTTCTTTTTGTGATTGTTGATAAATTTGCATTCTTAACCAATGTTTGTGAAAATCTTTTGACAAACAATTTACTTCCATCTTGTTTATACCATTAATTTTAAGAGAAAATTCTCTAACAAGTTTAAATTTTTTAGGGGAGACAGATAGATTTACTATCAACATAACACATTTTTTCTGAAATTCTTTATAAGAAAAACTTTTGATATAAAAAATCTACAAAATTAGAATATTTTACTTATTTATATCATATTAGTTGTATCGTATTAGTTTGAGTTTATTATTAAGAGAAATCATAATTCCGTCACTACTTCTGATTCCTTCCAAAGTTATGGTTATTTTACATGGGACAAGTCACGTCGACTTAAATTAATGTTATAGAAACATAGTTTAACAAAATTGTAAATCACCTTTTCCGTTCTCATTAAAGCAATTAACATCTCAAGCCACTTAACAGGCCAAACCACGTGATTCCAAAAAGTGATTGCGATACTCTTAATTATTTATGTTTTATTTATTCTCAGCATAGTTTTAATATTATTATGTAATTATTATTTATTCTACCAACTTTAAAATATAAAATAGTTGTAAAGATAATTAATTACATATTAATTTAAAAATTAGTTTAAATTTTTTATTAGTAATAAAATGTATTTTAAATACTAATAATTTTTTAATTTTTAAAATAATATTTAATTTAATCAATATAATATTTAATTATTTTTTGTCTTTAAAATTAATTTTTATTTAAGAAAGTTTTTTAACATACGAAAACTATTAGAATAAGTCTTCTAAAAAAATGATGTTAACATTTTTATCATGTAATATAGGCTTCCAATATGGAATCGATTAAATCATCCAGCTCAAGGAGGAGTCATTGTATATGTCAGTATAAGAGTTTAAGGACTAAAATAATTTTGACTTTAATTTATTCGACATAAAATATTTTTTTTTTATGTAAAAAATGTTTAAAATATTTAAAAAATATATTATAATTAATATTTTTTATTTATATTTAACTCTAATTTTTTACATAAAATAACATTTTTTTATATAAAAATGTTTAAAATATTTTAAAAATATACTATAATTAATATTTTTTTATTATATTACAAAAATATATTAAAATAAATATTACGTATAAACTAATTAACATAACTTATTTTATATAATTTTTCTATTTTTTTTTAAACTTGTGCATAAGTTAATTTTATATGTGGTGAAGTATTGTAGTTATTTTTTCTTCTTTTATTAGGTGAAAATAATTTTCATTTTATATTCAATATTTAATAAATAACTTTTTAACCATTTATGACGTTTAAACACTCTATTAAGTACGCTGTTTTCAAATGTTAATTTCTAAATTTTTTATATTTAATATATCTTTGTCTTTATAACACGTAAATTAGTATTTTATCTTTTAAAGTAAAATAAATTTATTATCATTTAAGATACGCAAATCAATATAAAGAAATTATCTAATTTATTCAAGTATGACATTTTATTTTAAATATAATTGAAAATATTTTAAGAAAATATATAAGATTATTAGTATATAATTTGCAATACTAAAATATAAAAACTATATCATATAACCAGAATAATTAACTTAAAAAATTACAATAATTCAAAATTAATTAAAATTTAAACTATAAATAATTCAAAATATATCGTTTATCAATTAATTTTAAATAAATTTAATATAAAAAGTATTAGTTTGTTTTTATAAAAGCTTTCATATTAGATATCATTATGTAAGTTGACATCTCAACTAGGCTGACACCTCAAGTAACAATAATCATTTGTCATCACATGAAAAAAGTATTATTAAGAAAAAAAAATACAAAAAAATAATATGGGAGGACTAGACTAAACCCATATGTTAACAAAAACGATACATAGGTAGACTATACCTATTCATAAAGAATTATAAGAACAGACTAGATGGAAGCCTATTATAGTAATGAAATGATTATCTATGAATAAATCTTAAATTAGCCAACCAACACACACATTCCCTTCATGAAAAATATGAGTAACCCTAAACCTGATTTCATTACAGTAATTAAGACAAATATTCCATCGATTACAAATCATCCACGGAACATTAGTCCTAGCAGTAAATGTAGCACAAACCAAGGCAAATATGACTATAGCTGTGCCCTTTTTCAAAATATCACCAGTCCAATCAAACATTGAGGAGGACGCTCTATCACTCAGTCATGGTCTTCCTATGATTTCACCTTATGGTCATGACTAAGTAAAAACCATAAACAAAATCTTTCACATTATTTCTTTTATTAAATTATTATCTAAAAATTTATTTATGGCTTATTTTTTTTAAGGTTTCATCCATGTAGGGTTGCATCACAAGAAATCACAATCACCATTAAACATCAGTATTGTCATTCATGGCTTACATGGGGTTCAATGACTGACGGAGACAAGGAAATCTTCTTTGAATGTTTTAAAGTATTTTTTTTCTCATACTTATACCAACAAAACTTGTTATATTATTAGACTTGTTGCATTTAATTAAAATGTCCATTTGTAATTCTCAGTTATTATTACTTCTTTAAAGTGTTGTATTCTCAGTTTTAACCACAAATTTTGTGTTTACATAGGTGAAAGTCGGTTGGAAACCTGAAGACGAGGAAAGGATTAAAAAAACTTCCACTCAAAAGTCGTACATAGGTTATCTGAAATGTTCACGGAAGCAAAAAAAAAATGAGAAAAAGCTTAATTGGATGTTTGATGATGTGTGGACTTCTTTTCTATCTCAGTGGAATTCACTCGACTTTCGTGTTAGGTGTATTCAAGCCCAAAAAATCTGAACATCTAACGCAGGTGGTTCTTTACACACAGATGGCTCCATTAACATACATGAACATGTCATTTGCATGGAACATATGCACGAAACATATATGTTGCATTGAATTTCATTTGTAATTGATTTTGAATTATGTTTAATGATTACATATTCTATTATACAATGTTTGAATGTTTTAAAGAATATATGATATTTAATTATATTGCATTGAATTATATCCAATTTAAGAAGTTGGATGATATTGTCTTGTATAACAATAATATTATTTATGTTTGTTGTTTATAAGAAAAAGATTTGGTTCGTCCTGCACATATTGATGAGTTATTTATCCAGACTGATATACAAAAGAGTAATGGTGAATTTGTTGATGAAAGATCGAGATGGACACACTTGAGTTACATTTTTTTTTGTTTATTTTAGTTATGTAATATACATACGACATTAATTTCGTGTATGAATAATATGAAGAATTTCAAAGTAGATTTACTCAAGCCAGATAGGAGGTTGCATCTTATAGATCACAATCTGAATCATCTCCCATAGATCCTACAAAGGAAGACATAATAAGAATTGAATGTTGGGTTGCTACAGGTGGAAAGAAGAAAGGTTGATTCACCATGCCTTTTGTGGCTAGAGGAACATGTTCAAAATTATAAGGAACATAATGAGATATTCACTAAGCAAGTGAAATCATTGGTTAGTATCGTTCTTCCTTTCCTTTCACTTGATGCACGAAGTGCCTTTGAACAACAATCTCAACAAGTACAACCACAACAAGAATCACCAAGGCAAAAACAACTATCCAGACAACAACAAAATGAAGATACTGATTATGTAGACTATTAGGAGCTTTAAGCTTTCGATCTTGGATTATGTTTATAGTTTTTTTGGATTGCAGATTATATGTCAAATTTACTTGACTTTTCAATTATGGATTTTTAGTTATGTTTTAATTTATTTATTTTTGGATTTTTATAGATATTTCAAGTGGACTTGACTTTTTAGTTATGCATATTTCATATGATGAGACTTCAATTATGTCATATTTGAATTTGAAATTAAATGTGTGTTTTATTTTATGGTAGGTGTATTGGATGATGTTTGGTAATAAATTGTTCAATTAGTATATGTTGGTTATGTTGGATATGTTGAATATTATATAGGTGTAAAAAAGACATTCATTTAAATGTATGAAAGGACATTTTGATGGATATAGGATTTACCTACGAATTTACCCATGGAATAAAGATTGTGGGTAATGTATGTGTAAATTTTACCTACATATTGTTGTTCGTGAGTATTACCTACATACTGTGTATTACTTACGAACTGTTGTAAACGACAAACTCATATTTTGTAGGAAAATTACCTACGCCTACATTACCTACAAATTTGTTTCCGTGGATAATCTGTGGGTAATGTTGATTTACCTACAATTTTTTTTCGTAGGTAAATCCATTTTTTTTTGTAGTGTTACCATGAGCAATTATCATGCACCCTTTGAAATCTTCCAATAATCTCCATGGAAAATTGATGTATAGCCATCAATAACCAACTAAGTTACTGAGATTAAGTTCTTTGTTAAGTTAAGAATATGTCTAACATTATTTAATTCCCATACAGATCCATTTAACTTAATCTTCAATGTACTTTTGCCAACAGTCTTACAAGATTGTTCATTATCAAGGTAAACTTTTCCTAGATTGTCAAGGACATAATTCTTAAAGAATACTTTTGTGATGTGGCATGAAAGGATGCTCCAAAGTTTAATAGCCAAGACTTTTCCTTGTTTCCTAAAGAACACATCAATTCATCATTTCCTCCCAATGTAGAAGTAACATTTACCTTTCACTTAACCTATTGATTTTTCGGTGCATTCTTGCACTGGTTTTTGTAGTGTGTAGTCTTTTTACAATTTCAACACTTAATTGTCTTTGAGTTATGAAAAGTATGATAATTTCTTAGATCAAAACCTTTTTTCTTTAAATTTACCATGTCCATGTCCTCTTGTTAAATTTCTTTCTCTTGGCTATATATACAAAAATGAAAAGGTTGAAGATTCACTCAATTATCTCTATCGAATGTCTTCACCAAGAACCAAATCACAAACATTGGTGAATTTCAGCTTATTGCTTCCTAACGAGTTATTTATAATTATGACAACAACATTCCAACTTTCTAGTAAAGAAGAAAAAAATATCAATGCTCATACTTTTTCATCGAATTTGATTACAATTGAACTCAATTGGGTTAAGACGATATTGAGTAATGAGATGTTGTGCTACTAATACACCTTTTTTCATTCACAAATTAAATAATTACCTCATCAAATTAACTCTGTTTAGCTTGTGCTTTTTCATTCATATTACAAAGAGCCTCCATAACTCCATGGTATTTTCTTTTACAATATTGAATGCAACGTTGTGGGATATTGTCAATCGAATAACTCCAAGGAATTGTTTATCGAGAAGAGCTTTATCTTTCATGCCTTCTGGTTTTTTTCTTGAGAGGGGTTGATACAACTTTTTCTGATACAAATAATCATTTATCTGTATCTTCCAAAAACAAAGTCCACACCATATAACTTCTCAATTTTTTCATTTCCTTCTTTTATAGCCATTGCTCCCACTCAAATATGATTCCCTCTATATTGTTCATAATAGTAGTAAACAACAGTAACAATATGGACATGATATCATTTTTTAGGAAATAACACACATTTCCTATGATCATATTTATGAGAATAAAAAAAAGTATGGAATCATCACACACACAAAATTGGTAACAAAGTTCAACCAATTATGCCTACATCGAGGTTGTTGCATACATTTTATTATAAAAGAAAAATATAAAAATATATGTTTACAAAACATCCAACTCACAATCCAAATAAACCCTCTCTCTTTTCTTTTTCTTTTTCGTTGTTGGATTGAATAATAGATTTTGCATCATATTATTTATGTATAATCCTCACATTTTGATTCCTATATTTATGCATTTGCATTGATATTCCTATTTTATTTCATTAAATACACTCTTTCATGTATTTTGCTTTACTTTGTTTGACCAAGTCAATAGTGTAGAAAAGCTGTAAAACAATGGTTTTTAAAGCTCTTAGACAATGGTTTTAAAACCGTAGTCTATCAACACGTCGTCTATACTTTCGACTTATAGATGACGGTTCACAACTGTAGTCTATAAGGCACATCTAGACGATTTTTATTTTGACCAACCTTCGACTATTGCTTACAATAAATAAGGTCAAAGTATACTCAAAGAAGGGTATAGACGGTAGTTGTGGACACAACTATAGTCTATTATGGTATTTTTTTTAGTTCAAATTGTTTTATACATTTTCTCCGCTTAATTAACTAGTTCATTTAAAAACCCAACCAAATACAGATTCAGACATATATACATTTTTCCAAACAATAAAATTATATATATATATATATATATATTTATATATATATATATAATATATAATATATATATATATATTGATAAATCAATTACAAACACCAATATATATTCCTATCCACTACAAGAAATAATAATATTAGCCTCCCCAAAAAACCCACACAAAAATTAAAAGGGAGACACTAAATGATACTTAGAGTGAATTTAGTGTCCCATTAAGTTGACACTAATCCAAAGGTTGTTAATGAATTAGTGAGGACTATGGGAGACACAACTATTTTTTTATGATTTTAGTGTCCGTTTAAAACCTCTTTATCCACACTATAATTAATATTTAATTTTGTGTCTCAATTATGTAGGATTTGGGGACACTAATAATGTCCCTTACTTGACCCTCACTTTTTTTGGCAGCTAATTACAACTTTTCTTGTAGTTATCTATCTAATTTCCTATACATTAGAAGCATGATATATTACTTAAACCTAAATACTATTCATTAGTTATCCTAGAGTTATAGAAATTAATGAAGTATGTGGCCAAACATTTCACATAGTCCATTGCTTCCGAATGTAAACATCCGTAAAATACTACAATACAAATAAGTTTAAATTAGTGTAAAATGCATATACTTTTATTATAAAAAATAATTTATATATTATTACTTGCTCTTAATTTCTTTGAATGTCTATCCTTATTATAATAGTAGTCATCCATTGCATAACGTAGTAGTTGTTGAACAAGGTTGCTTTTATGATTTCCAAATCCAGCTTGAAGAATCTATTATTGTGTGTGTAATTAGGTAGATTTTGAGTTGTTAATTTGCACTTAGTTATGATCCAAGTTCGTATGATTTGAAATCTCTTTTGAAAGTTTTATTTTTCAAATCCGTGTTAATTTTAGTTAGTTGTTTTGTGTTTTAAATCGCTTGAAAAATATTACATTATAGTCTGGTGACTACGACAAGTTTTTCAACAGGTTGATTTATCGCGACAACTGATTGAATAATACTTAAGGTTTTTATAAGGATTTAAAAATAATTTGTTTTCTTTTGTCTTTTCTAAAAAACAAAATCAGTTAGCTATTTCGATAAAAGAACTAGTTTTTTTATGTTGAGATTTAAATAGAAAATGAAAACAATTAGTTTGTTTTAAAAACCAATTAAGTAATTTTCAATCATTTTTTAAATTCTTTTAACAGATTTCATTTAATGTTCAAACTGTTTTAACCATCTTTTAAAGTCTATATAAATACTTTTTTCTGATCATTTTAAAATCAAGAAGAGAGTTTATTGAAAACATTTTTCAAGAGAGAAGACCAAAGAGTTTTTAATCATTCTTGAAATCTTGGATCATTGTTTCTATGAGAAATAGAATTCTAGGTTATTTCATCTTATGTTCTTCAATTGTGTAATGCTCAGGTGTATTCTAATTCATTCTTTTAATTTTGTATTGTGTCATAAATCAATTTCAGATAATGTTTCTAGAATCTGTGCTTTTATTGAGAGTGTTGTGTGTTTTTGAATGGTTCAAGATCAACATTTTTGGCTGTGTTGTAATCTGTTTTTGATTACTTAGTGAATTTTCAATGGTGTGTTGTGGACTAGATGTAGCTCTTGGTTAAGAGTGAACCAATATAAATTTCTCTATGTGAATCTATCTTCCTTACTCTGATAAACTGTTTTAAATTTTGTACTGTGTGTTCTGCATAAAACAATTTGTTGATTTGTAAAAGCAACAAGTTTATATTTTTCACAAAACTGTAAATTTGTTAAATAACTAGTTGAACAGATAAATCAATTGATTGATTTAATTGATCACTCAAAGAAAAAAAGTTTTAACGGAGGTTATTTAGCGGATGTTAATATAACTTTAGGAATTGATTTAATTAAAGAAGGTTTTTTTTAGCCTTTATTAAGTTCCAAAGGTCATTCTAAAACCTCAGCAAAATAACATAAGTTTTTTAACCTTCGTAAATTGCAAAGGTTTATTTTAAAACCTCAGGAGTTTTTTTAACTTTCATTAAATTCTAAAGGTTTATTTTAAAACCTCAGCAAAATAACAGAGGTTTTTTAACCTTCATTAAATACCAAATGTTTATTATAAAACCTCAGCAAAATAACAGAGTTTTTTTTAACTTCGTTAAATTCCAAAGGTTTGTTCTAAAACCTTAGCAAAATAATAGAGGTTTTTTTAACCTTCGTTAAATTCCAAAGGTTTATTCTAAAATCTGAACAAAATAATAGAGGTTTATTCAACCTTCATTAAATTCCAAAGATTTATTATAGAACCTCAATAAAACACCTCAGATTTTTCAAACTTTAATAAATAAATATAAATAAATCTATTTATAAATAAATAAT
>Ga0123342_1011041_pt1 | contig 10071 bp, 6 predicted proteins | sample Turbeawhitnodule_FD_89960 | JGI IMG/M metagenome (GOLD analysis project Ga0123342, IMG submission 89960) | Root nodule microbial communities of legume samples collected from Mexico - Turtle bean Mexico white nodule | ecosystem: Host-associated > Plants > Roots > Nodule | place: Mexico: Nepantla...
ATATATTTATATATATATATATTAAAAATAAAATATATATTTTTTTTCTATATACTCAAAAATATATATATATATATATATATATATATATATTATATATATATATATATATATATATATATATATATATATATATTCGAGTTATATGGGTATACCTGATCTAATTTGATTTTACATTATTATGTTAATACATTTCGTATTATCTCGGATACGGGTATATATATAAGCTTAGAATACATGAGTGAGGTACAAGTGATTTGTTTTAGAAATGAACGAGTTTGTGTTCAAATTTAAGTAACCACAATTATCTTTTGAGGTAGATATTTTGTAACTCTCATGGGACAGAGTTTGTCCGATTTTTCTAGTTGATATGACATGTCTCATAACAATGCACTTCCCCATGTGCATTATTGAGGAGTTTTTTTTTTATATTAATGATGGTGCTTTTACTCCTTCAAGATGTTTCATCTTTTGACAGCTTACGTTTCAGTTTTCTATGCTACTTTGCCCTAGGACACTACATTTGAGTGTCACCGTTTCACATGAAGCATTTGAAATGTTTATATTGCTGCATATTTGAATATAGTTCCTCTTGTGTTACTTCTTTTAACATACTACCCCTCTAACTTCCTTATATGTTTGAAGCTTTTGTGAAGACTTGCGTTTTCCGTCGTATTTACCTCCATTTCTACTTAGGTACGTTCTTAATGATTTCATCTTCTTCCTTTCCCGATTCTTTTCACGAAAAGAGTCCTTAGTAAGTAAAGAGGTTGTTGCAATTGGAAAGAAATTTTCCTCGAGTCACACTAACTCATTTTCTCCATAGGGGATGTTGTAGAGGAAACTTCTTCTTTTCCTCTCTGTTATGAGCATGATGTTAATAATCGAGCTACCATACATAATAGTCGTGGTCAGTTCTTCTAAAGTGATTAAGTGAAAGGTTTCTTCTCTTGAGGTGTTAGAAATCGTTGAACCACATGTAGCCAAGAGAAAAAGGAAAGACAAATTTCCTCACATCCTTGACCCTGAGTACTTTTGGATTCTCGATGAGATTGTCGTCTATCCCTATGATTTTACTTTTAGAGAGTTTGTGGAAGAGTTTATTTCCTCTTTCAATACATGCTATGACAATATGACTGAGTTTATTATGGTCGAGACTTATGATGTTCATGATAGGGTTTACATGAAATCGAGCACCAATGGGGAGGATTTCATTTTTGTGTATGTCTTTAAAGAGGTCAAAATTCTCTTTTTTTCTCTCCCCTTTCAAATGTGGGATGTTAACGACCATAAATGTGGCTCCCAATGAATTCCACCCCAATAGATGAGCCTTCTTAAAGGCTTTTCAAATAATATGTCAACAATTTCAAATTTCTCCAACTACAAATAAGTTCATGCATTTTTATTAGTTAAAACATGACTCAGAAGCCAAGCCAGTTGGGTATCTTTAACTTTCTTCTTTTAAAAACTTCAAAAGTAAATTCTATGTTATTTTTTTTTTAAAATGCTATTTTTTTTTTCACAAAGTATACTCATCAATTCCCTCTTTATTAGCAAAGACCTGATAATATGGTCTTGTACCTTCTTAGCGTTGAGAATAGGATAGATATAAAAATTCTAAAGAACCTTCCAAGGTCCTTAAGCAACAAAGATGTTCTTAGTGTGTCTATTGCAAAGGATCTCATTTTCCTCTTTTTGAGTAAGACTCATTTGTCCTTGATTTTCCTTTGTAAAAGTATTTTGCTTTAGTTTACTTACTTGTTGTTTCTCATACATATATCATGGGTAAAGATTTCGATTACAAGAATCTCCATGCCAAAGTAAATGCCCCCTCTCTAAAAAAAAAGGATCTTTTGTATTACTTCTAGAATCCTTCGAAACAGAATAAAGGTAAGATAAATGTAGGCAGTGCGGGGTGTTCTGTTGCTAAACCAACTATTGTGGCTATTGACCCCCCAGTCCAAACCATTGGTTCCCAAGGTCATATGCCACCTCTCAACTCTCTTCAAGGTATGCCCACGCCCATGATTCCTCGACCACGACCAATACCTAAGAAGAGAAAGCAAACCATGCCCGACTTGCCTATCAAAAAGCAAAAACTCATGTGTCTACTTCAACACCCAACTCCAATTCACTGTGGCATATTAACATAAAGGTCAACCAAGTAATGGTTGGTGGTAGTCGTGGTTTCCTTGTTCCTTACAATGCCAATCTTTTGAAGATGGTGGATCCTTCAAGATGCTTAGACTCTACCAAGATAATGATGACAAGGTGCATGACGATCATTCACTATACTAGAAAGGAGTAGCTACTGACAACGCTCTAACGATTGGCATAATCCAAGAGTTGGAGCGTAAGAATCAAGAATTGGAGAAGGAAAAGGCCACGCATGATGTTACTATCTCGGCCAAGTCATTAGACATTTTATAAAATAATTTTTAAATTAATTACAGAGATTAAAATTATTTTATAAATTTTTATTAATAATATAAATTACTTTATATATCAATTTTTTTTAATTTAGTTAATATAATAACTAAATATTTTGATATTTAAAATTAATTTTTATTTAATGATTTTTTTAGTGAATGAAGTAATTACTGACTAATATTTTTAAAGTGTACACGAAATAAAACGTATTTGGGAACGAAACAGTAAATTTGTTTACAATTTTAAATGTAGTTTTTTTTATAATCTAAATGACTTCATTAGTAAACATGGGGAAAAGAAATTCATTGTTAATAAGCCATTTGCACCATGCACGAAGGAGAAGACTAGGTTCATCATGATGCAAATATAATGAAAGCTACTAGTCAACCAATTATGGTTAGAAGTGCTAAGTTAAAATTTCACCTTATATGGTTGAAGAAAAAATGGTCAAGATTATGGGTTATCAAAGAAGTCAGAATAGATGAAACTATTGAACTTGAAAGCTCTTACTCAACAAGAACTAAAGTTGTAACCACGAAGTTGTTGCAACAAAGGGGTCGTCCACCTTGAAAGAAATAGGCGTCAAGCTAAATGTCGTTAAATGAGCCCTTACTGGAAGGCAACCCACTCTACAAATTTAAGTTTGATGTTGATTTGTTATCTATGTTTTGATTTTACCTTTAAAATACCATGTTTTCTTGTTGGGATTCTCGCCCAGACGAGTCTAACGACGAAAAAGGGAGTGTTCTTTGGAGTCATCTCGCTTAAGTGAGATTTCTTGCGGGGAATATCAAAAAATTTTGTTGGTAAAAATAAAATAAAATTCTCATAGATAATCCACTCCCTATATGCTTCCCGATCAGAGCAAATTAATGGTACAAATTACTTATCACATTTTTAAGTGAATTTTAAATTTTAATTTTATGTATTTATATGTATTGTTTTGTTTTTTTTATTAATATTCTTTATATATTATATTAACCGTTAAAATAATAATATTTTATTAAGACTGGCTTGATCTTGGAACTCATGTTTTTGTTAGTTCAGGTAGTAGTTAGACTGTTGAGAACATTACTCTTCATTACTAATCTTTTTAACTTTACATTTTTTATTAGTTTTTACCCTGATAAAACAAATTATTCAACTTATAAATTTGTTTTTATCTTTTCAATATTTTATTGTATTCCCTCTTATATTCAATATAAGTATTAAATAAGTCCTAAAAAGTCGTTGTTTGATGATAAAATAAGTCCTAAAATGTCGTTGTTTGATGATAAAATAAGTCCTAAAAAGTCCATTTATTTATTTAATACTTAAATAAGAAAACGTAACAGCATGCACCAAGTCAGAAGTGATTATGTAACGAACTATATATGGCTGTTGAAGAATATCACGGGTCTAAAATTTGAAATCTCAATCCTTCATTCCATTAAAACAACCCTATATATAATAGTTGGTATGTTTTCCCTAATTTCAATTCAATTTCACCACTTTCAATTTAATACTTCTTTCTCTCCTCTCCTACCTACCACGTATCAAGAATTAGGTTTTCACATGGATCGGATTCCGATCTACTCGCCAATCGTGCTTTTCCTACGAATTGGTGCGATTACTTTTCGATTCGACTTTTTTCTTGCTTACGTTCTTTCACTCTTACGTGTCCGTGTTTTATTGTTTTTCCAGGATTTGAAGCCCGGTGTCACCGATCTACCGTTCAGAGGTGTGATGATCGTGTTCTTGTTGATTGTTTCGTGAAGGCTCGGTTAACATAGCGCGGATCGCGAGAACGAGATTAGGCCGGTGCAGCGGTTCATTCTTGCCGTTCCTGCGTGGAGTTCTTGGCATTCGGATTTAAAGAATGCTATGAGGGTTTTTGAGGGGAAATATTCGGTGTAAATGGTAGAATGAATATTTGGGGATGAAGTGGTTGTGGAGAGCTTTGTCAACCGACCATTGCCATGACAGGTGCGCTTGCATGGCAGGTCAAAAAATTTAATAAAAAAAAGATTATTTGTGGGTTTTGAGGGAGATCGTACGGGAATTCTCGGGTTCTCCCTCTGGTGTGGTGGCGTGTTTGATGTGTTCCTCTTCCTTCCTTCGCCCTTTCTTTTATATCTTTCTTTTCCTCGCTCACACTCCTTGCCACGGATACACCACCACTGGACTCGCTTCGCCATCCATCTAACGAGGTATCGTATAATCTATCAGTCTAATTTTTCATTTACAATAACGCCTTTCTTTTTTCGCAACATAGTCAATATACATACAAATAGCAACGACAAAATGAATACAATTGCCATCATTAATTAATTGAATCAAGGAATTTGTATATGAGAAATGAATCACATGTAGTTTATCTTTCCATATGGTGAATTAGTAATTGAAGTGATATTATTATGTAAATTCTAATATAACAGCTTGGATGATAGATTCGTAAGAGCAATATTGATCCTTGGGTCGACTTCTATAATAACTTTAGTCAATACACAATACTTCAAGTTAACAATTGATTGAGATTTTTTCCTCTGTAAACTTATTCTTCTTCATCTTTAAATTTTGCAACGCTATTACTACGAGTATCATTTTCGGTTGTGTTTCACCGTACCATGCAGTGATCTTCCTCAGCTTGACCGGAAAGAATTACAAGGTTTCATGTCTACAAAAGGAAACGTTTCAAATATATGTACTTAATCGTCAATATTTGGAGGTATAGCCTCCTCAAATTTTATTTAATAAAGTGTCACTATATTCACAATTTTCAGTGTATGGAATAATTCTGTATTGGCCTTTGGTTTATTTTGTCAAATTATGTCGGTGATCATTCACTTTATATGTTTATGGATGGAGTAAAAAAATTCTTTTATGTGCATTGGCTTTTGATTTTAGTGATCTCTTTTGTGTGATCCAACAATGAATTGAAAGATTTTGGTCATTAATGAATGATTTTTTACAAAAGAGACATTGCTAATACTAAAAGAACTTGTTATCATTTGTATAAATTGTAAACCAAAGTGTGAATGATGATAATGACATGAACCTGAAATATATTATCTTATATAATCGATTAAATTGCATGAGAAATTCAAATAGATAATTGAAAGATTTTGGTCATTAATGAATGATTTTTTACAAAAGAGACATTGCTAATACTAAAAGAACTTGTTATCATTTGTATAAATTGTAAAACAAAGTCTGAATGATGATAATGACATGAACCTGAAATATATTATCTTATATAATCGATTAAATTGCATGGGAAATTCAAATAAATAATCTTATTATATAAGATTAAATTGCACATGAACTAACAAAAATCTCATAAATTGCACTTAATAAGGCAGAACTTAATAAGGCAGAAATAATCCAAAATGACCTACGCCATAGAGTTGAATGATACTAAGCAAGCTCTGTTCACCACATATGTCTTGACCAACCACCATTGAAATACCACAAACATTTTGGCTTCAAAAGATATCTACAAAACAGATTAAAAAGAATTTTTTGGTACCTAGTTTATATTGGGTTAGTTAGGATTAACACTCTTTTGTTTTGTTTTTTGGTTTTATTCGAGAATTCAAACATACTTTCCATTAGGAACCCCATGATTTCTCATATAGCATGTGTTTGATCATGACCCTTTTTCAAACTATAGAAACAAGTCACAAATGGTAATGTAGATAATATTTTGTATTTTTGAATCAATTTGATGTTATTGCTTATTTTGTTATTTTTCTTGAACAAATTTTAGTTTTAATTTAATTATTGAGTAGGTTTTCTAGTTTAATTTTTCTCAAATAAAAAAAGAACTGAAATATTAAATTTTGAATTATGGAAAAAAAAAGAATTTTTGTTTAAATATTAAATAGTGAGATGAATTAGACACGTTTTAGACAATAAAATATGATTGAATCCCTTAATTTTTATTTTTTTTACATCATAAAAGAGCATGAAGATGATTGAGGCATTTATGTGAATTAGGAACCTAGGGCCAAATAGCCAACCTTTATAGATTTTTTTTATATATATCCCTTTTCAGGCAAGAATTTTTGTTATTATTGCCCCTACACCTTTAATGATATTTTCCTACCCTTTGGCATGTTTAAGAAAGGAGAAAATAGATGAAATAAATATAGGAAAGGGAATGGTTGGTACTAATTGTTAAAAGCTCAAAAAGTTCAAAATAGGAAGAATTTATTCCTATTCATGAGAAAAAGAAAAAGATGAGAAAGAGAAAAAGAAAGAGAAAAAAAAAAATCATGTTGAAAATCATGAAACGGTAAAAAGAAAAATGAGGAAAAGTGTGAAGTCAAAAGAAAATGGTGCTTAGATAATACATATGTTCTATATTTAGATTGGTGTAGACAGGCAAAATGAATGCGGCTATTTTACATTTATAAGAGTGGTTATATAGCCACATTTGATGAGCACGCATTCTTAAATCGAAGAGATAAGATGGTGACTATATAGCTGCATTTGTAAATTTCATTTATAAGTGTGGCTATTTCTGGTAGCCGCACTTGCATATGCTTTTGAATGAGAGTTTAGGGTTTAAAGGTAATGCATTTACAAGTGCGGCTATTACCATAGTCGCATTCATAAATGTGATTTACAAGGACGGCTTTGGTAATAGCCGCACTAATAATTCTTGCGTTGGATTTATAAATGCGGTTATGGTAAATAACTATCCTTGTAAATATTGATTTTTAGTGCAATCTGTTTAGTGCTAATTCCCATATAAATTAACCTGTTCAATTATATATACCCAGCCAAACAAATACATAAATTCAGATACATTTCAGAGAATCAAATTATATGTATTGATCAAAATGTATTACAAACAATAATAATTTATCTCTATCTATCTAATTCCTACACTATTGATCAACTATCCTAGAGTTATAAAAATTTAGGAAATATGTGGACCACATATGCTATGGCTTCCGAAGACATTGGTGCCTCATTCGTGAAGAACTGCATTTCAAAATATGGTTGACATAAATTAGTTTTAAGATACATATATGTTCAAGAATTATAAAAATAATTTAACATATCATGTTACCTCTTGCCAATCACTTTTAAGGCCTGGTCTTACATCTATTGCATAACACGTAATAACCACACTCATAGCTTCCTGGTTGTTTATTACACTATAATTCAATAAAAAGTAAAAGTTGATATTGATAAACAATGAAAAGAGAAAGAAAAAAAATTACAAACCTTTAGTCTTATCCAATTCAAATTTTGAAAATTTGAATTGGATCGTCCTTTTAGGATGTTATATCCACGTCATGAACTAGTTAATACAAAAAACCTCGTTAGTAGATGGTTAATTAGTAACATACAAAGTTAAGTTTATAGTGTACTTACCTATCAATGATATTCTTAAGACTTGTGGATGGCTTCTTGTGTAGGGAACAAAACCACAAAGAAGTAACTGCCAATGACCACTATATCATCCATGAAAAGAGTTAGTAAATGTTTAAAACATGAAATAGTAATAATTGACGACATATATAATTAAACTTACTCATTAATATAAGGGCATAAATAAATTTCTTTTCTCTCTTTTTTCAGGGTGTTAGTGATGTATGATTGGTTCTCATTTGCCTTTGCTCCAGTGGGATTAGTATATGCGGGATCTAAGAATCCATACACATTTTTCTTCCCCTCACTGATAGAGACACCATTCAAAAACCTACAAGTAATTAGTTAAAGCACAATGAATGCTAATTTAACATAAATTAAATTAAAATATAGGTAAAGATACTTACATCATAAGAAATTGAATTATATTTATATTGAGCTCCTGATCCCTAGCTACAAATTCTAACAAATCTGACATGTATAGCTACAAATGCCTGAAATGCTTCGGCCGCAATTGTTACCTCATCTGAAGGTAGTGAAACACGAGCATCAGGTACTCGTACTCTTTCAACCGTTACGTTCGCCACATCAGGGGAGAGAGGAACGTTATGTAAGGTGGTGGCCTCTTCATAGACTTTTCCAATGGCCACCACCCGAGGAAGCATGTCGCCCTCTACCACTAGCTCACATTCTCTTGTATGGCAAATGATATCCTCCCCTGATGTTGTAGGAGCCGCACAACTCCCCTTTATGCTCTTGGGAGCGAGACTAACAAGCACCTGAACCGGCGACTCAACACAAAGTTGATGCGATAGCAACTCCTGTCGCAACTCTAGCCGCATCCTTTGAGCCTCCTTTCTCATCTCCTCCATTAATTCTTGTCGTAGCTTACTCTTCATTCCTGCTTTGATCTATTGGGGGGAGGAGGATGAGTGTCATGGTGAAACTCCAAAATATAGTTTAATTCCAACCCCTTGTCCAGCTACACGAACACGACACAATGCTCAAGTCGTCCAATTGCTTCAACTAGGATATCGCGACGACCTTCAGGTACAAAATTACCTTGGGAGCTCAATGAATCCTGCAAGAGACAAAAATCATATCAATTTTTAATATAGTTAATGCTTTGAAATAAAAAAGGTTAAAAATAACTTACAATTTTTTCGATGATAATCCCCGATTGCTTAGAACTTGGTGCACGCGACTTTTTAATTCGAGACCTCTTCCATTTTACATGGCACAAAGGTAGTGATTGAGGAGAAGTGACCCCTGTTTCCACATTCTCAAACGTAGTCCCCTGTCTAGATTGTTCCTTTTCCACCATTAGTTATTGCTCAAGCTTTCGATACCCCGAATGAGACAGTACGTCCAGGGTAACATTCTTTAAAGCTATCTCTTGAGCTTTCTTCCGACGATCCTGTCATAATTGAATTAAACAAAGTGAATTAAATAATATTAACTTATTAATGATATATAAATAAAAATAGTTAAGTAACTTCACTTACCATCCAAAATTCATTTTCAAGGTTTTCTTTAAAAAGATGTCATGTCTCTTCATCAATATGTTTGTTTAAACAAGGACTTTCACCTTTAAGCTTGCCAAAAATATATTTCGTCGTCAGTCTTGATTTAAAGTGACAAAATTTAAGTCCAATATTGGATATAATCTTTGATCGAAGCGGTTCCACATTAGGAATTTCAAAATTTGCCTACAAAATAACATCACCAAATTAAAATTAATAAATGAATATTAAAAAGCATTATATGATAACAATAATAATGTAAAGCTTACCCAAACATCCTCCCAGATCATGTTCCGATCGACCTCTGACACGTTATCCCATGAATTAATCAAAATGGAGAGCCTCTTATGAGAAACAACTCCAAGATAGCTATTAAACTCATCCGCATTAGGACCAAAAGCCACTCTAATGTTGATGTCAATGTCAACACGTGTCGTCTCACTGGCTGCACGTTTCTGTTAGAAAAGATGGCTTTAAACTAGAGGGGGGTGAATTGTTTAAAGAGGTTTTCGCAAACTTTTCAAAGCTAGAATGAACTTATTTCAGAAAGCAAAACTGTAATACTAGAAAAAACAATCAGTTGTTTCTTCGAAACAATCGATTGTTTATACCAGCAAACAACAAACAAACTGAAATTAAAGAGTTAGGGATAGAGAGATTGTACACAGTTGTTTATACTGGTTCACTCCAAACAAGAGCTACATCCAGTCTTCTCAGAAACCCTGAGGATATCCACTAAGCAATCACCACTTGA
>Ga0123342_1011042_pt1 | contig 10068 bp, 4 predicted proteins | sample Turbeawhitnodule_FD_89960 | JGI IMG/M metagenome (GOLD analysis project Ga0123342, IMG submission 89960) | Root nodule microbial communities of legume samples collected from Mexico - Turtle bean Mexico white nodule | ecosystem: Host-associated > Plants > Roots > Nodule | place: Mexico: Nepantla...
CCATCTTTAAACCAAAGCATTTTAGCCCTTTCTTTCCAAAACAAATATTGACAGTGAAGAGCATGATCAAGCTCCTCCTTAGCGATCCTTTCTTGATAGAGAAGCCCATCAATATCAGACATAACACATAACATATTAAGTAGTTACTATGTCATCTTTAATTTTAATTGATAATAAATTTAACGTTTATTAAAAAAAGTCACTGTATCATTTTTTATGACAGATAATTTATAACCATCATAATAAGTCGTCATTGATTTCTATTTTTCCACTAGTACATAAAATTTATTTTAATATTAAACATTTAAAATAAGAGCTTTAAATAAAGAATAAATTGTTATTTATTTTTATTTTATGTTAATTCTAAAAATTTTGTTAACTAAGATGTTGTCGCTTACAAAATGTAAATTTATTGAAAAACTTAGTATTCTACAAGTTTTAATGCACATTTGGAGTTGATAGTTATGACTTTCATTGTGTAATTCTACTTTATTTTCTTAGTTTTTATTGTATTTAAGTTGTAATTTGTTTTAGCATGAGTGGACTCTTTGTTGAACCACTTTTTCCTAAGTTAATTGTTGTTGTCTTTCTTTCCATTGTCTCCTAAAGTAAATTTATTTTTCTTGTTACTAAAACTTTCTGATATTTTTTCTGATATTTGAACTTTTATAAATAATATTGTTTTTACTTTTAGGAGAAATATTATGAATGTTTAAATGAGGTGAAATAGCAAGTCACACAAGACACAATTATCTCTCTTTTTATCTATATTAATGATAATGAAGTGTATTTGGGGATTGTTATAAAGAATGTGAAGAAACTTATATGTGCTTGTGCTTGCTAGATTGAGTGGAGACTTCATTCACTAAACACATTGAAAGTCTATTATGTAAATAAGTTAGGTAAATTATGTTGAGTTTGTTGCAAAGGAAACAAATGAAAAAGAAAATTAAAATAATATATACCACTACTTAGATGATTCCAACATGATACTTGTGATAATTATATTGATAATGAAATAATATAAGACCATTGATCATTTGAGTCTTCTCAATTTTAATTTGTATTGAAATTTATTTAATTATTTTTAATCTACTATATTAGACATTATCGGAGCATGGCTGATTAAGGAAATGCAAATATAGGAATTACTAATAATGATCAAAATAATGACTAAAATTATCAATTTTATGTAGCAGATGGTAAGGTATTTAAATTTATAAATTCTTTAAATGTTCCGATTAAAATTGCAATCACTTTTTAAGTAGTGTTTTTATTTTATTTTTTTTGCAAATGGAGTTGCAAATATTAGTCAAACTTAACCTAAAAACAATATTTTAGCAACTAATAATGTAAAGGTAGTATCTGAAAAATATAAATGCTAAATAAGGACGACTTTAAAATTAGTCTATAATTAAATCAATAAATATATTTTTAACTATGAATTTAATCTTATTATTGACTCAACATAAATCTAAATAATAATTAAAATAGTCTAAATAATGATTACTTTTAGGACTATCTAGATTTTTTAAGCTAGTTGTGCATAAGAAAATAAAAAACATGAATTATAATTTTATTACAATAAAATTATTAAATAAAAATAAATTTTAGAGATAAAAATAATTAGTAACTAATTAAATTAAATGTTATTTTAAAAATTAAAAAATATTGATATTTAAAGTAATTTTTATGATTAATAAAATTTATAAAAAAAAATCATTAAATAAAAAATATTTTAATATATATAATAATTTTTAAAATATAAATTTTAAAAGAAAAATTAGCGGAGAATCAAGATTTTTGACTGATTTTACTATGGCGGATTAATCTATTCCATCCCATTTTGGACAGGTTAATGATGGACCAAATTCAAATGAATCTGAACTAGTGAAACACTATGAGTTTAACTAATAAGAATAATAAAGTTATGGAAAACTATTTATAAAAAATAACATTATTTTACTTCATGAAATAAATATTAAAATAAAAATCAAATATATACAATAAAAATAATCAGAGTTTAAAAACTTCATTTTTTTTATTATTCAAATTATAATATTTTACTTGAAAATGTAAAATAAAAAATCATGTCAACCAGTTAACAACATGAACTAAATAAAAAAAATTAACATTCAATATAACATAATTTTAATATGGCTTATGATGACAACTTAAAATAAAATAAAATAAAAATATATAACATAATTTTAATAGAAATTAAATTCAAAATACTCAAATCTTAAAAAAAAAAAAACTTAAAATTTCATTAAACTTCTTTTTTCTTGTGAAAACATAGAAATAATGACAGTAAAAAGTAACACTCAGACTTCTTAGTTAAAGGACAAGATCAAAATACTAAAAATTAATTGAAAAATATCAAAATTTTGATATTCAATAAAATAATTATTTAATAAAAAATGATTTAAAAATATTCAAATTTAAATAACGAGCAGTAATGTTATTTGGGTGTGAAGAATGATTTTTGCTGCTGAATCGCATTAAAGGTGGGATGTGTAGTCACGTGAAGAAGCACTAGAAAGCTATGCTCGTATTTCAATTCGCTTTCATTTTTTATTTATTTACTATCTTAATTTATTTACTTCCATTTGTGCATATTCGTAATACTTAGCTCGTTCATTAATCATTCACCAACTAAATAATTATTTGTATTAGCGTTTTTTCAACGGGATTTCCAATATTCTTAAAATTTAAACACAAAACCTAATCATGGTTATATATCTTACACAAAACAAATCCCAGGCATAGTTATATTAATAATTTACACACCTATAAGAAGAACATGCTTACAATTGTACACTTCCAACTGCTGTAATTTAGATAATTTTTTTTGAGTATTTTAAGAAATAATCTCTTTTATATATCAATTTATAATTTATTGAGTTATCTATAGATGATTGATTTAAATTCGTTCTTCTTGTGGAAAATTTGCAGCAATAGTAGATTATTTGAAAGTTTTGAGCACTCATTGCACAGCAACTACCATCGTCACATTTTTGGATATACAACAATATCTTAAATATCATAAAATATAACAAAATAAAAATTTCTTTAACTAAAATCATGTGACAAAATTTGTTATTCGGATAAGATGCAAATATCTCGTGACAACTGTACCGGATATTTGTTTAATAAATAAATAAAGAACATAATTTTGTTTTGTTACAAATAAATTACAAAAAAAAAATTAACCTATCAAAATAAAAATTTATTTATTTTTAATTTATTACACTGAACCAAACTTCCGAATGATGTCACACCACTGGTATATTAAGTTTGTTTTTTGGATGAAGTATGTTGGTATTTTTTTTTTGTCTTAATTGTTTTTGTCTAATATGTCAACCTAGTGGGTTAAATGTGAGATCCTGTTCTCTTGTCATTTTTTTCGATTAAAATTTAAAATAAAAACAATTATTTATTTTAATTATATTATTTAAATAATATAAATATGTAATAGTATTGCAAGTTGCAACAAATGATTAAAAATTAAAAATTAAGTTTTAATTGTTAATTATGATAAAATAATTTAAAATATATAAAGATAATAATTTTTTTAATTTATCTTATTAAGATATCAACTAATTAATTAAATTTTTTAAAAATATTTATATGATTAAATGTGATTAATATATATATATATATATATAATTTTAAAAATAAAAAAATTGAAAAAAATGTTGTGGGTCGACCTATTCTTTAATCTGAGTCAAATTTTTAATCCACTTTACTATAACAGATAAGTTCATCATGTAATGATGTTCTTGACGTATTAGACCGGATTATTATCTCTATTTATTTATACACAAAACTCAAATGACAAAAAGAAAAACATTGTTGACACAGTAAAAAAAATATACTTGATACTGTTTATAATAATATAATAAATTTTTAAATTAAAAAAATAAAAAAGTATTAATTTATTAAAATGTGAAATCTATGTTTTTACATATCAGTATCCAATTACAAAAATTTGATGAGAATGTTATCAGTATCCAATTACAAAGTTTGCCCTTCAACCTGGCCTTCAAGGAGTTGCATTACTTTGTTTCACCCAAAAAATAACATTTTTTTTATTTAAAAATTGTGCTTCAAGTATTATCCACTACAGAAATGACTTAAATAGCTACTGTAATTTTTTTTTTATATAAATATTCTTACATACTTTAAACCATGAATAAAGCGAAGGTTTTGTCATACTCACGAGCCTCATCATATTTGGGTGTTTCTCCCTTCACCCCCTTCCTACACCCCATCATTCTCCAAAAAAAAACTATTTTACTCTTTTTAAAAATTACTTTCAAATTACTTTTTTTTCAGAATATTTTCGAAACATACATTTCATAACATATTTTATGAATTCTAAATTTATTATTTTAGAAATTAAAAAAATGTGTTCCAGAAAAAATATTCTGAAATGTTTTTTTTCCTATTATGGAAATACCTTTTCTTACGTAACCCTTATTCCGAAATCACCCAAAATTATCAAAAAATAATTCTTGTATTTCAAATAATGTAGGGGTGGAGGAAGAAAAATGTAAGAATGAAGGAAGAAATACTAATCATATTTTCGTACTTCTATATTCGGGTCCAAATGAAGAGGCCCAAACTCAATCTCAACTCAGTTGTTTCATGGACAAGGTTCCATCTTTCTGCACCCCACAATTTTCTTGAACACCTCCAACACACTCCAAATTAAAATTTTAAATTCCGAAAAGTATTACAAATTAATTTGTTCAGAATACATTCCGAAATCAAATGAAGGGTGTAGAAAAAAACACTCACAATCAAATGACATAAATACAATAATTTGGTCATCCAATTTTTTTAAAGGGGCTATATACTCGGGAACTTTTTTTTAAAAAATATCACATATTCTTTAAACTTTTTTCTCACTTACATAAGCTAACAAAAAATCGAAAACAGAAAGAGTAAAAAAACCTATAAACAATTAAACATAGGATAACTTTCCACAAGAGAGAAAAAAATGAATAAATTCTATATAGTAGTAGGAAAGTAATTGATGTATTGCGAATTTCTATATTGCTCCAACACTCGTTATTTTATGTGTGTTCTTCTCCTTAGGCTTGGACTAAACTCTAGAAATTAGTGATTTGAGGTGGTTTGGGCACGAAAATTGAAACGCCAGAGCAAGATTTTGGAGCAGTCCTCTGGTGGAATTCCCTTTAACTTAGCCTCATCTTCTAGAACTACTTGCTTCACGAACTTGATTGAATTCTAGTAGAACCACAGAAAAAGTGATGATAATAATAAGGACAAGAATAAAAAGCAAGAAAACTCTTGGTAGAGATTATTTGTAGGTGATGATAATGATGCATAATCGTGTACTTCGTTTTCTCATTGAGATAATATTGAAACTTTAAGTGGAATCTATCTTGGAGGATAAGGAAGCATCATGCATTATCTTGTGCCAGAGTAGAAAACACTTCATACATAGTACTCTGATTAGTTCAACTAATCAATCATGCTGTCATTATATTACCTAATATCTTACTCTTTTTTTCTCAAAGCTTTTTTCTTTGAGTAGTTGGAGGTTGGCAAAACGTTAAGTAAAACAAACTAAGTTTGTATATCAAGTCATCCAATCTAATTTATGAAGACAAACATTAGGAGATTTTTAACATTTAAGTGCATTTTTACAATATAATTATCAAAACAAATAAAATTTTAAAAAATCTAATTAAAGTTGTACGTTAAAATCTTATTATACTAAAATCGTATAAATACATTAAAATCGTGTTAGTTAATTTTATTTATTTTAATAACTAATAAGTGAAATTGTAGCTTTTTAGTAAAAGAAGAGAATGTTAACCCATTATTAATATACTAAATAAATATTTTTTTATGTTAATAATATAAAATCTATTAAAATCAAAATCTTAATGTGCTTTAAAGAAAATAATAAACATTTTTTTGTTAAACTATCAACTTAATTTCTATAATTCTCCTTAGTTTAAATTTGGGTGGTTAAGCTTAGGTTCCAAGTGTGTAGCACAATGGTAATAACTGGCTAAAGAAAATGTTGTGTAAAAGTAAAATTGAAAATTTAGAGTATTGGACAGTGGTGATGATAAGGTATAAATTAGAAAGTTGACCTGAGAAGTGTCTTGAACAGAGGAAGTGCGACCCCATCTCTCAGGGTCCCAAAGGATGGAACTATTAAATGCAAAACTTGAAATATGAATTGGAGGAGTGATTGTATCAGTTTCATTGTTCATATTCCTTAGATGCCAACCAATCACTTGTGATGAATCGCAAACAGGTCCTTCGATTTTCACTTTCTTCCTATGTGCAGCTAACAATGCAGTTGGCCATGTTCCAAACACCCTGTGTACCAAATCAAATGAATGCTAGTTAGAAAAACCAGCATGGAGGAGTGACATATAATGCATGCATTGTTGTTAATTTGTTATTACCACCCTTGTTTGTGTGGTATACCAAAACAATTTTCACTTGCCTTCAACATAAAAATTGGTCCAAATATATAATGTAAATAATTATTTACTAAACTTAGTATAGCAAACAAAGGGAAGACATCATACTCAATATCCCTAAGCTGATGGAAGAATTGGAGATCATAGACATTAGAAAGGCCAGCGAAGTGTACAATGCCGTTGAGTCTGTGGTGCTCAATGTGCTTGAGTGCGAGATTTCTCTGGTGATTCAGTTCAGCTTCTAATTCAGTGAAGTTTTCCTTGAAAACAACATGCCTATACATGATGCCAGTTTTCCTCAGTATCTCAGGAAGTTCTGTGGAATTTGTTTTTGCTTCCACAACAATCCACAGCAATGGTTGAGGAACAAGCTTTATAGTAGTTGCCAATCTTCTCAAAAACACTGCTTGGTGGGGTAGTTTTGTGCTTGTTGGAGTCACAATGATTATGAGTCTTCTAGGCTTCAACTGGGGCTGTTCTTTTAACTTGGGTGTTGCTTTTTTCTTTTCAGTTTCAAGGATTGTAGGTTTCATGGGCATGGTGACTGGAGGAGGAGCTATCCAACTTCTATTGACATTTGTTGTGAGGTGTGACATTTCAACAGGTTGTGGAGCAAACTGAGTCCTATTCGAAACAGCAACTTTGGTGGAAAAGAGAGAAGATTTACCTGTTGGAGCTAAGCCTGTGAAAAATCCCATCACAAAACATAGGGAAAAATGGAGCATGGCCTTCTTCCATAGAAGAACTTTCTTTTTTGATCTTTCTAGTGAACCCATATTCTTTGAACCCTCTCTTCTAATTGACCACCTGAAGCAGAATCTTCAGGGTGGAATTAAATGACAAGATGGGGGCACAGAATGAAGAGAAGGGTAGTGGAATTGATGTAATATAAACTTAGGTGCTTTAAGGGTACCACATTTTTGTTAAGCAAAATGTTGCAACTATTGAGCTTATTATGATTGGTACTGCCAAACTGAATGCTTAGCTTTTTCGTTTGGAGGCATTTCATAGGAGGGTGGCTTCACTTGGTTGTCCCTTGAAGTAAAAGTAATATAATAAAAATAAGCATAAAAAGAGATAGTGTGAGACCAAGGGTTGTTATCTACACCAAATAGCAGTTGGGATGGCACCCATCCATCCATAAAGAATGTGTTGTACCATGCCAATTAACTAATATTAGTATTCAAGCGCATTGTGTTAGGATTTTTAATTTTTTTAATTTGAGGTTGACTACTACTCCTAACAAAGAATCTCAAGAAAAAAAATTATTTTACAATGACTTTGGGATCTCTTCTCTGAATAACTATGATTTTTGACAAAAAATTATGGATCATAAAAATATTTTTTACTAGCATAATGAATCTTGTGGCAGTTATTTATAGAGTTATTGTAATGGGGTGGGTGGGTTTAGATCTGTAAAACTAGTCCACAAGATCAGACTTTGGGAAGTGGTGCGTGTGTGAGATCATCTTTCACTTAAGCCCGTTACAAACATGCAATTTTGACTTTGGAGAAAGAAATGTACACTTGCACGCGGGCATTTGCACTAGGCGAATTTTATATATTAAAACAGCAAGAAGAAGAATAAAATGAACTCCCTTCTCGAATATTAAAAACAGAAGAAAAATAATAAATTATACTTTCCCCTATTAAAGAAGATTAAGTTTTGTAATTAAATTTTTTAAGTTGTGAAAATGTACTATAATGAATTTTATTTTAATCTAAATATATTTATTTTATTAATGGCGGAGTATACTTGTTATAAATGGCGGAGTATACTTTTATGACGGTTTAAATGTAATTGACTATTGATATGAGTATTATTTTATTGGTTTTAAGATTTTAAGATCTGTTTGGGTGGTTGCAATTTTTCTGTTTTTGATTTCTATGCTTAGATTTGAATTTAAAATTGATTTTAATAAACGAGGTTGAAATAGTTTTTATTTTTTAATACTATTTAAAGTCTTATATTTTTAAAAAATACTTCCTAGTTACTATTATATTGGGACTTCAATAAGATTTTTTTTTTCTTTTAAAGTTATAAAGTAATAAAAGAATTTAAATTTACTATTCAATCATTTTACATGTGTGAGAAGAAAGAATATATTTGAAAATCAATTATATTATACTGAAGTGAATTGATGAGTAGCTCAAATTTGTTTTGTAGCTCAAATTTCTTTCCATTTTTTTTATCAGATACTTTTAGGAAATGTTTTATCTATCTATATAAGTCTACTATCATACTAACTAAATTTCTTAATTTCAAAACAAACATCAAAACAGAGAATATGAAAAACATTATTATGGTTCTTTGGTTTAGACAATGTGACACACGAAAAGAACAAAAGTGTTGCTTATTACTTGTGTTTTATACAGATAGCAGAGATTTTCTTTGAGGTACGTTATTTTCAGTTATATTGTAGGAAACTTTAATTTGGAAGGCGAATTTTCTGCGTTTATTTATTAAACTATTTTCATGTGTCATTAGTGCGCATTCACCCTTTTCCACACTTAATTTCAAATTTTAGAATGCAGTTCTTTTGCATACAACTGTTCGAAAAATGGCCTCAAAGAGCTGTAGGAAGATATTTTCGGCAGTCTATGACATGGTTTAGACTTTAGGCAACACTGCCAGCTTCTGTAATGAATAAACCTAAAACATGATTCTCTCGGTCACATTCCTACCCCACTCCTTTCCCTTTTCATGGTGGGTAATGAAGAAATCTTAACACAGGGTTGCCTAGCCTGTTAACATATAAATAGTACAGGAAATTTCAGGGTTAAACTCATGTTCACCCTTTCTATGCTGTTTCTGGTTTTGTTGAGATTGAATCTCTTTTGGGCCGGTGCTTCTTCCACTTCTTTTTCTGCAACTCCATGAGCCAGGATGGAACTTCACAGCCCGATGCTGCCATAAGATTAGCAACATTCCGCAGGAATGGAATGTCTTCCTGTGTAAAAAGTAATCGCTTCTCCAGTCCTCCCTGCTCTGCCAGAACGACCTAATGAAAACAAAGTATGTTAGCAAATAATAATAATTCGTGGATTTAGGAAACAAAAGCCTCCATGAGAATAATACAAACTGTAAATCTAAAGCAAAATTAATATAGCTGCACATACCAATTCTGTGGACATATGCGGAGGCAGAATCAGGGAAATCATAATTGATCACACAGTTCACACCTTTGAAATCCATGCCCCGGGAAACCACATCAGTAGCAATCAAAACCCATGTTTTTCCAGCTCTGAAGTTATCAACAACAGCATTTTCTCGCTACATAAAAATGTATGAGATTTATAAATCACAAAAAAGCTGCTAAATGAAAAAGTATGCTTTAGAATTGGAGTACCTATGCTGATGATAAAAGAAATATTAACAAATAGTAGTCATAACATAAGGAATATCATCTTCATTCAAATATTAAAAACCAGACCTTGGTCACACACTTATCAGTTTTCTTTTCATTTTGATGTTTTTGGAGAGGAAGGGGAATGTTGCAAATTTTCTATGTATTTTCAAATAAATATCTTGCGTTGTTCTAACTACCTCTTGTTGAGACAAATCAGAATGAATGACATCAACTCTAATGTTGTC
>Ga0123342_1011043_pt1 | contig 10067 bp, 11 predicted proteins | sample Turbeawhitnodule_FD_89960 | JGI IMG/M metagenome (GOLD analysis project Ga0123342, IMG submission 89960) | Root nodule microbial communities of legume samples collected from Mexico - Turtle bean Mexico white nodule | ecosystem: Host-associated > Plants > Roots > Nodule | place: Mexico: Nepantla...
CATGCGAAAGCCCGCAAAACGCGGATTCATTCTCGCCTGGTCTCTCTGGCGACGAACCCATCAGGCTCAGGCCATGCTCGCCCACTACAGAAAACGAGTCCATTTACTACTGTAGTACTAACCCGGGACCCATGGTCCGCCCACGGTTTGACCGCCACATAGGCGGCGGTTCGGTAATCGCCGAGTTTCGGTTGCTGCTCGATGAGGTCAGCGATGCGTGCCCAAGTGCTGCGCATGACGTCTTCCAGTCCGGAACGGACGAGATCGATTTCCGCCGCGCCTTCGAGAAACTCGTCTCGGATATCGGCGGGAAACTCCTTGCCGGTCATGCGTTCCAACGCCGCGGCAATCATCTGGTTGCGCCGCTCGCGACGGCGCCGCTCCATCAGGCCGAAGGGAATATGCGTCAGGTTCTTCACCCACTCGAAGTAGCTGACGACCACGCCGCCGGCATTGACGTAAAGATCGGGAAGGATGGTGATCCCACGAGTACGCAGGGCCTTGTCGGCCTCGAAGGTCACCGGGCCGTTGGCAGCCTCGACGATGAGGTTTGCCTTGATGCTCCCAGCATTCCCGGCATGGATGGCGTTCTCCATCGCCGCTGGAATGAGAACGTCGCATGGCTGCTCGATGCCCGTCATATCACCAGGAAACGACGTGGCGCCTTCAAAGCCGAGGATGCTGCCGGTTTTGATCTGATGCTGCTTTAGTGCCTCGATCACCACACCATCGGCATTGGTGACATAACCGTCCCGTTCCGCAACGATCATCACCCGGGCGTCGTCCTCTTTAGCGAGGAACTTTGCCGCATGGTAGCCGACATTGCCAGACCCCTGAACGATAATGGCGGCACCCTTCAGGTCACGCTTGCCGTTAAACCCTCGGGTTCGAGGATCGCGGAGATAGCTCTGGATAGCGAACTGCACACCCCGGCCGGTTGCTTCCGTCCGGCCGGCAAACACCAATGTGCTGTCGGGAATGTCAGCACCCATGCGGGCAAGAATCTCGTTCAGGCGATACAAGGGCAGATGGTCATCAAACTTTGAGACCAGGATGTAAGCGAGAAGTCCGGCACCTGCCATGCTGCCGGGGATTGGACGGCTTGGTGCCGGCACCTGAACCATCTTCTCACAGCAGCGGCAGGACTTCTTCAGTCGAGCAACCTCGATCACCTTCATCTGTGCTGCGATCATGTCGAGGATCTTGCTGACGTCTTCACCGACCAGACGCAATTCACCCCCACAATCGGGGCAGCAGCAACCAGGATCGCTCGTGAACGGCTTTGTCTGATACGCGCGGGCGCCGGCGAACCACCTTCTCCTTTTGCGCTTCCTCAGACGTTGTCTCTAAAACCTCATCATCCTCGCTGATCGGCTGGCTACGATGCGGTCGGTCTTCGCTCGGCGATGACGGCGCGATACCGCAATCGAAGCAGCATCGACGATGTGGCTCTCGATCCAGTCTTCGCGTCGCAATACCCGGTCGATCCAGAAGCCGTCCAAACCCGCCTCATGGATCACAACAAGCGGGTAAAGCTTCCCCAGTCTAACCTGAGCCTTCCTGCGCAGTTCGCAAAAGCAAACGAACAGGCCGGAAACGTCACCGCCGGTAACGGTGTGTCGTGACATCTTCCCTCCCGGCGACAGAGCAGTGATCAGCACGTCGATTTACTTAGCTCTATTGAGACGAAGATTGCGCAAAGATCGACACGAATAGCGGCAAGGGCATGAGGTTGTTCAGCTGTCAAAAGCATGGGGTGCCTCCAGAGAGATTTTATAGACAACCCACTCTGCCACGATGTGGGTCGCTTCCCCATGGGATCTGTTTCCGGCATCTAAGCCAAAATCAGGCAGCAATTCCACTTATACCGGCTGTCCAATTTTTCCGGGCAAGCCCTCGATCCCTTTGCGCATGTCTGTGATCCCGCAGCCAAGGTACACCCGAACGCCGGTCCCTGGTCCAATCATGCTGCTTCCACTGCCCGGATGAGCCTTGTCAGAACGACGGTATCCACGCCGCTGTCAAAGCGAAGGCTTCGTCCGCAGCATAGTTGCAATTCGATCATCGGCGGCAAACAGTTGGTCTTTGCGCCTAGGGGACGTGTTCTGCACGACAGGCATTTCAACCGGAAGGAACAGGGCATTCGCCGACGGCGCCAATAGTCCCTTCATCTTCAGCTCGCGGCGCCATTTGTAAATCTGCTGCCGCGTCACATCGTGCAGACGGGCGACTTCCGTCACACCTGCACCGTCAACGCCCATCGACAGGATGATCTCGAGCTTCTTCTCATCGCTCCAACGTCGACGCCGTTCCTGTCCAAGAATATCGATCCGCATAAACAAATCCGCCCAAGACACGTCGCTAACGACGTCGTTAAACACGTGTAATAAGCGATTGCGAGGGCCGCTGACAGGCGGTGCGAATCGGGCGGTTACCCTCGATCGCAAGATTGTTCGGCTTCGTGCACCGCCGTGTGACCTCTGACGCAATGGTTGAAGAGCTTGCTGAAGCGCATCGTCGACCAGCAAGCCCAGAATGGCGACGCAGCTGAAATTACCAATCAACTAACGCGAGTTGTGCGCGTTGTGCCAACACAATGCCAAGAATGTTTTGGTCTCAAAAGTTCAGTACTTACTCCCGCTCGATCTTTGCGTATGCCTCGATCTCCACCTTTTGCCAAGGCCTCAGCATTGAGGTGACCTGCACTAGTGTGCTTGCGGGGCGGATGACGTCGAAACTCTCCAGATGGCCACGTGCGACTGCGTCAGCGTCGGAGATGTCGCGCACGTAGACGACAGTGCGCACGACCTGCTTAAGGCAAACACCGGCATCGGTAAGCGCCTTTTCGATTACGGCCAGAGCAGCCCGCGTCTGAGTGTATGCATCACTCTGCTCGTGTTCCGCAGGCGCGCAGGTGCCAGACACGTGCACGTCGGTTCCTACGCGGACTGCGCGAGAGTATCCAAAAATGCTTTCGTACGCGCCGCCGGAGGAAATGTTTCGGCGGTCCGCGGAAAAATTGCCAGTCATCAAAAGCTCCTTTAGATGTTAAGGTTGTCACGTAGCCGATACAAAGTCTCAAACAATGGCACGGCGCGTTTGGCGATAGGGTGGACCGGGAAGGCAGGGAAACTCAAGTCATCGAAGGCGGTTGTGCCATCTTGAGCTCCCATAAGTTGCAACGCCACCTTGTGCCCAAAATAGGTGGCACGCGAGACGCCGGTTCCGCAGTAGCCAATTGCAAAATGGATACCATTGCGGGTGCGACCCAGATGGGGGACCTCATCGTAAGTGTAACCTATGAGCCCGTCCCAGCCATGGGTCACTGGGACACCAGACAGGTCTGGAAAGACTGACAGAAGGTCGCGTGCTAGGTGACGATAAGCCGTTGGCGAGCGACTCGAGCTGAACCGTCCAACCCTGCCGCCCAGCATGATGCGGCGCTCCCCTGGTATAGGTCGGAAGTAGTAGAATACGCGATTGGTGTTGCCATATACACGTTCGGTCGGCATCAACTGCGAGAATAGTGACTCAGGGATTTCGCCCGTGGTGATCTGCGCCGATCCCACCGGCACGATGCGCTGGCCCAATTCCGGCAAGAGGGCGTCAGTGTAGCCGTTGGTGGCGATGATGACATTGCGGCAGCGCATCTTGCCTTTCTGCGTCACGATGGTAAAGCCGTGCTTCTCGGCCGTTATCCTCTCGGCGCCGGCATTGCCGTACACAGGCCCACCAAGTTCCTCGACCCGCCGCATCAGGCCGGAATGATAGAGACCTGGATGAATGCTGGCATCTCCGGGCAAGACCGACCCGCCGAAAAAAACGTCGGTGCCAATCTCTCGGTGCTGCTCAGCGCGAGGAACCATGAAACTCTCAACACCAGCTATGGCCTTTAGGTCTTCCATGTCCCGCGCCATCGCCTCGTAGTGTTCCGCGCGTGTGGCCCCCCGGAACCGTCCGCAGCGTTTGAAATGGCACGCGATACCTTCCGAGGTAATAAGCCTGTCGATGTAGTCGAGCATAAGGACGCCCTCACGCAGCATGGCTTCCGCCTTCGCGCGGCCGCGCAGCTCCATAAGGCGCTTTACACGGAACTTCTGGTTGCCGCTGCCCACTTGCCCGCCGTTGCGGGTGCTGGCACCGTAGCCTGGTACCTCTCGCTCCAGCACGGCCACTTGGCGTCCCTTGTGCAGCAATGTAAGGGCGGCCGACAGTCCGGTGAAGCCAGAGCCTACTATCACGACATCCGCTGCAGATGGCAGCTCAACTGACGGTCTTTCCTGGCAGGGCGCAGCCTCGTGCCAGAAGGGGCGGTAAATTAGCGAAGTCTTATCTGACACTCGGCCACGCGCTAAATCTCCCAGCGCCGGATGCAGTGCTCTGTTACTCATTACGAGGCCCTCATACATTTGTTGCAAATGAGGCAATGGCATTCGTTCGCGCTCGACGCATCTAAGCGAGTTTCGCTCCCTGCGGCGCCATTAAATGTGACGACGAGTACCGGCGCTTCAACTACTTTGTGACTGAGGTCCGCGGCATCTCTGTCAAAGAGCGATGCCGCGATGCTTTGGGTGATCGTGGTGCCTGCATTCTTTGACCACATGCTAAGCATCCTCTGGAAGGCGACGCCCGGCGAAATAAGGTCCTCTACCACATTAAAGTCTCCAAGTTGTCAGTTGCGAAATGCAGCGACCAAGAATCAAAAGGGCTGGGTCGCCAGCGTCAGCCGACATAGGTCTGTAATGTCGTAAACAGGCAGCCGCGTTCTGCGGCGGATGGCGGTCGCGACACAAGGAAACCCTGTGCATTCGAGGAGCAACATTACAATCTCAGGGTGCCGAGTTCGGAGCTGCTCGATACAGGCCGCGACCTCTTTTTCGATTTGCTCGATATCGGTTTGGACAAACGGTCGTGCCAGCGCATTTTGAACATACTGCCCGTCCTCAATCCCGCCCACAACCACTCGCGCGCGATCCATAGGGTTTTCGATTCCAAACAAATCAACCGTGCAGTACCGAGCGTCCACCGATAGTACGGCCAGCTTCTTTCGGGGTGCCAACTGGCGCAGAAGACCCGGAATGAGCAGCAGGCTTGAGGTTACGACTGGCACATCAACGGCTGCGGAGAGCGCTGCCTGATGGCGGAGGAAAAAGCCACAGTCAGCAGAGATTACGCTAGCACCTCGTTTCACTAAGCGCCGAGCTGCTGCAACGCACTCGTCTTCCAAGGATGCATCACCGCGAATGACGATATCCGCAAATGCACCTTTGACCACCTCTGTAATTAGTGGTCTGTGAAATGTCCCTGGGTTTAAGAGTGACCCTTCCCGCGCAGTAGGCGACGGCCGAGACGACTGAAGACCTTCGTCGAGTTCAAGTATACCCAATACACTGCTGGCTTGCCAAGACATGTACAACCTTTCGGGCTAATTTCGCAAACAGTCACGGTCACCCTGATATAGCGGTGCGACTAAAGGCGGTTAGTTCTGCTTGCGCGATACGTTAGTTCTGGAATTCGATGAAAGTAGTGGCGCCCCGCAGCTTTCCTCGGTCATGGCATGACAGGCTCGACCAGCTTCTGAATCGGAGCACCTCACAGCCCGATGGTGCCGATGCCGGCGCATCTCACTGTGCCGGCATCGCAGTTCGACAGATGTCAGTAATTCACCAGGAGGTCGCGTGACATGCTGCTGAACGACTTGGCACCGTTTTCGGTTACGCGAACAGTCTCACTGAAGATGTAACCATCTTCCTTCTCCCAAATACCGATAAGTACGTGGAACGTCATATTAGGTTCAATAACCGTGTGATCGTTCCGGTTGAAGCTGAGGTCAGCACCCCAATCGATACCAGTGGAGTAACCGCTCCTCGACTCTTTACGTACGCCGTACGGTTTGAATGCCCGCTGAAACGCGTGCCATACATCGGAGCATTTCACTCCTGACCGTATTGCATCGAACTCCGCGAGGAAACCATCCAAAGCTGCTCGATGTAGGTGCTTTGCACGAGCGTCCGGCTCACCCAAAAAAACCGTCCTTGACACTGCACAGGCATACCGGTGCCGGTAGGCGCCAATCTCAAAATTAGTCTGGCTGCCCAACTTGTAGCTGCCATCTGACCACTTGAGATGAGGTGCAGGGGGCGACCCAACAGTTATAGTTGGTGATCCATAGCACGGCCCGCCAGGAAATTCTGGGGTTCCTTTAATGAGAGCACTTTGTACAGCGGCAGCCACGTCACATTCGCGCGCACCCGCCGCAATCTCGAGTCGGCCAGCTTGCAGGGCCCTATCCGCGATGTTTCCAGCCTGTTCCATGAAGACGAGCTCCGCTGGCGACTTTACTCGTTGTAATCTAGTAACCATCCCATCGGCATCTACGACCTTCGACAAGTCCAAATGGGTGGCGAGTGCTGCATGAGCCTTCACTCCAAGCATCTTGGCTGTCATTTCAAGCCCGATGCGGTTTGACTTACTGCGCTCGCGGACTAGATCGGCTATAGGCTCCCACGGCGTCCGCTCGCTCGAACCAATGTATTTCTCGTCATAACTGAGTATGCGGGATTCAGGCAGGTACGAGGTTGGAAATGCGCATAGTGTGTCCAGCTCGCGTAAGATTAGCCACGGGTCTTCTTCATCTTGGCAAACGAGAGCTAGCTGCGGAACGTAGTCGGAATACCCCTCATAGCCGGTGAGATAATTAATATTTGATTCGTTCAGGACGAGCAGTGTATCAATGCCAGAATCTGCCATAAGCTGGCGGAGTCTAGCCGTGCGATCGCGATACTCTTGATGACTGAATGCAGGCATGATTGGCTCTCCTATATTTGGTCAATTACAGTTGGATGGGTTTAGGTTAGCTTTGCTTTTCCTCTGCGGCCCGCTGAACTCGCGGCTCCGTCGTCCACGATCGGTTGGACAATAGCCGCGTCAATGCCTCTCGGTACGGGAAGCGTAGCAGAGTCCGAGCATTGCTATCCGGGGGTTTTTTCGGCAATAGTCCGCGTCCTTGCTCAAACCAATGAGAACCCTAGTGTGACAAGATCTGGCTGAGGAATAGCTTGGTCCGCTCATGCTGGGGGCTCGTGAAGAAGTCGTTCGGTTTACCCTCTTCAACAATGTGGCCCCAATCCATGAAGATAACCCGGTCGGCGACCGCGCGAGCAAACCCCATCTCGTGGGTAACGCAGACCATGGTCATTCCATCGCGAGCCAAACTTGTCATGGTTTCCAGCACTTCCGACACCATCTCCGGATCGAGTGCCGAGGTAGGCTCGTCGAACAACATGATCGCAGGTTCCATGCACAACGAGCGGGCAATGGCTACACGCTGCTGCTGTCCGCCAGATAGTTGAGCCGGGTATTTGTTCGCTTGTTCGGGAATGCGCACGCGCTCCAAGAACTTCAGTGCAATGTTCTTTGCCTCAGCCTCCGGCATGCCCTTGATCCACATCGGGCCGGCCATGCAGTTCATAAGCACGGTCATGTGGGGCAAAAGATTGAAATGCTGGAACACCATGCCGACGTTCCTGCGAACGTCAGTCACATTGCGCATTTTATTGTGCAGCCTGATCCCGTTGACAGTGATCTCGCCTTCCTGGTGCGCCTCAAGTCGGTTGAAGCAACGGATTAGCGTCGACTTCCCCGGCCCAGAGGGGCCGCAGATGACGATGCGTTCGCCTTTGCGAACGGTGAGGTTGACATTGGTCAACGCTCTAAAGCTGCCGTACCATTTGGAGACATTGGTCGCTTCAATGATTTTGTCCGCACTCATTGGCAACTGCTTTTGGCTAGATAAATCCTCGGATGGAATTGGTACCTGCCGCACTTTGCCAGATGCCTGCGGAGAATCGCCCGCGCTGAGGCCTCTCAAGTGACTTATGTTGCTATTTGTCATCGCATTGTACTCCTCGCGAAGCGGCGCTCAAGCCGTGATTGAGCCACTTCCAGGCACGCAGACATGATCCAATAAATCATTGCGGCTGTTACCAGCATCTCCATATAACGGAAGCTCGGCTGGCCGATCGTGCGAGCAAGGAAGGTCAGTTCCCACACGCCAAGCACTGAAACGAGAGAGCTGTCCTTCAATATTGAGATGAACATGTTTCCCGTCGGGGGAATGACCACAGGAAACGCCTGCGGCAGTATGATCTTGCGCATGGTAACACCGAAGCCGAAACCGATGGATCGTGACGCCTCCCATTGGCCGCGGTCGATGCTCTGGATACCGGCGCGGAATACTTCCGCCATATAGGCCCCGTAGCAAAGCGACAGTGCCAATATGCCTGAGGGAACGGCACTGAGCACAATACCCAGTTGCGGCAGCCCGAGGTAAATTAAGTAGATCTGCATGAGGAGCGGCAGACCGCGGAAAAACGAAGTGTAAAAGCTGGCGATGGCATAGGCGAAGCCATTGCTTGAAAGTTTTGCGATAGCTGCAATGATCGCGATGAGTGATGCGCAAATAAGTGAAACTGCAGAAACATAGATCGTTGTCACCACACCCTGCGTGATCAGATACGGCAAATTCTCCCAGATGAACGGCAGGCTCAGGTTAAACAGCTTGAAAAATGCGAGAGACAGTAGCAGCAACTCGATCCATACAATGCCAATCTGCACTTTCATGGGGGCAAACCCGATCAGCACAATGTTGAGACAGAACATGACTGCGATAACAAAGGCGATTGCAACACGACCCGCGATGCCGCTCTGCACCGGGTCTCCGATGACTGGTCGCATGATATCGCCGAAGCTAGTGCCCGCAAGGTCGAACATTAGACATATCGCAAGCACAATGGCAAAGATCGAGGTAACAAACCAAGGCTTATGTACAAGCACCTCGGGTTCAACTGTGTCTTGGTAAAGCATGAAATTTCCTCCACAAGGCGGCTCGGGCTGACCCGAGCCGCGCAACTTTCGCGAAGCTGCTACTTATCGACAGAGTTGTCCGCTCCGTACCATTTCATCGATATCTTCGAGAGCGTTCCGTCATCCTTCATGCTTTTGATGGCAGCACTGATCTTTTCCTGAAGTTCCTTGTCGCCCTTCATCATAGAAATAGCACCAGGTGCGGAAAAGAGGGTTCCGAGTACCCTGACTGGATATCCCGATTTGATCGCCGTTGCCGCGGATTCTTGGTCAGTTACGACGGCGTTCAGACGGATCCCATTGCCTAAACGCAGATCGTCAAAGGCAATATTGGCGGACGGGTACGCTTTGACCTGACCGGCCTTGAATTTGAATTCGATCGGCTTCGCACCAATCCAGTTTGGCGTGAGGGTCTGATTCAGGTACTGTTCTTCGAGCGTGCTGGTAGTAACCCCAACGATTGCGCCGTTGAGATCCGAAAGCTCTTTCGCTTTACTGTCCGTAGGAACGACTGCAACCACGTGGCCGAAGTAGTAATTTTCCGAGAAATCCAGCTTCTCGGCACGTTCTGTTGTGGGAGTCATTTGGCCCATTCCAATGTCCCAACGGCCTTGCCAATTGCCTGCCACGATGAGGTCCCAGCCCGGCGTTACAAATTCGGCTTTGACACCAAGGTATTTTGCGAGGCCTTTGGCGACGTCAATGTCATAGCCCTCTAGTTCGTGGTTGGCATTAAGGGAAGATATTGGTCCCCAATCGGTGCCTACAGCGACTTTGAGCGTCTTCGCATCAAGAACGCGCTGCAGGACCTCTCCCGCATACACTGAAGTGCCAATTGTGGCTGATACGATAGCAATAGACGCCGATGCGACAATCTTAGTAATCCTATTCATGGCAGTTCCCCTTTTTGGTTTTGGTTTTTCTTTCGCGTTTTCGCCACTCGGTCGAACGCGGTCCTAAACCCCTTGTTTTGTCTCAGGGTTTAAGATTGTTTCGACTAAGTTTACCAAGTAGCCGATGCCGTAAGGTAGCGCTTCGTCGTTGAAGTCGTAGGCTGGATTGTGCACGTATGCCGTCGGCCCGTTTCCAAGGCGAATGTAGGCACCTGGTCGTGCCTCAAGCATAAAGGCGAAGTCTTCTGATCCCATTGAGGGCTTGGCGTTTGTATCTACCGCGTCTTGCCCTACAAGGCCTCGTGCTGC